>Ga0153915_10000358_pt1 | contig 41456 bp, 39 predicted proteins | sample Opewatmetagenome_2_FD_107003 | JGI IMG/M metagenome (GOLD analysis project Ga0153915, IMG submission 107003) | Freshwater wetland microbial communities from Ohio, USA - Open water 3 Core 3 Depth 3 metaG | ecosystem: Environmental > Aquatic > Freshwater > Wetlands | place: USA: Ohio, Lake Erie...
AATAACATTTTTACGGTCAGATAAAAGTGGATGTTTATCACCCTTGTTTTCAGGCATAAATTTTTGAATGGTGGTAAATATTACACCCCCAGAAGCAACAGATAAAAGTTTTTTAAGATCAGATCTATCTTGTGCCTGTTTAGGAATTTGTCTTATTACTTCATTACAATGAGAAAATACTCCAAATAACTGACCATCTAGATCGTTTCTGTCAGTTAGAAGAACTAACGTTGGATTATCTAATGATTGAATAATTTTTCCTGCATAAAAAACCATTGACAATGATTTTCCTGAGCCTTGAGTATGCCAAACAACTCCGGCTCTTCTATCTCCATTTTCACTAGAAGCTTCAATTGTTTTTTGGATAGCCTTATTAACAGCAAAATATTGATGGTATGCTGCTATTTTTTTGACTATTTTATTGGTATTATTTTTTGAATCTTTACCTGTTTCAAAAACAATAAAGTTTTTTATTATATCTAATAATCTATTCTTGGAGAAGATTCCTTTTATTAAAATTTCCAAATCATTCGATTTTGAAATCTCTTTCCCCTCAATACTCTTCCACCCAAGAAAACGATCCATATCAGATGAAATTGTCCCAGTAACAGCACTTTTAATATGATCTGCTAAAATACAAATTTCATTATATGTAAACAAGGAAGGAATATCTGATTTATATGTTTGAATTTGATTGAAAGCACTTTTTAACGTAGCATTAATGTCAGTTGGATTTTTTAATTCAAAAATAGCAAGAGGTAATCCATTTATAAAGACTAAAATATCAGGTCTACGATTATGATTATTTTCTATAATTGTAAATTGATTAACGACCAACCAATCATTGTTGTCTAAATTTTTATCATCAATTAAATACACCTTATCCCCCCGTATCAAACCATCTTTTCCTTTATACATTACATCAACACCTTCAATTAACCATTTATGTAATTGATTATTTGTAGTTAATACTCCACCGGCTATCCAAGGAACCGCCAAAACCTTATCTAATGCTTCTTGAATTGCTAACGATGGGATATATGGATTTATTTTTTCAAGTGATGACTTTAAGCGACCACTAAGAACTATTTCTCTGTATGATTGTCGTTCAGGCTTATCACCATCAAGGGCAATATCAGGACCAAAAGCAACAGAATAACCAAGGTCTTCCTCAAACCATTCAATTATTGCTTCTTCTAAATCTGACTCAATGTATTTATAGTGTTTCATAATTTTATTTAAAATATTGTATAAACTGCTCTTTTATCTCTTCTGGTATAATTTGACTCTTAAATTGATAAATTTTCTTAAAAAATTCTTTCACATCTTCATCTTCAGACACCCAATAAATTTGTTCATTTTCAACAGCAGCCTTAACTAATATTAGTATATTGTCACCAGAAAGATATCTAATATTATCAGATAACTCACTTATTGTATTATGTGTGGTAGAAAAAGATCCTGTTAAAGCTAATCTATCAACTATTTCTGAAATATTAGAATTTGTAAAATAAATTATTTCTTTTGTAGCAAAATCAACTTCAACTAAATATAAGCTTTCTTCACACTCAATCTTAAGAACCCAATTATCATCTATATTTAGCCAAGAATCTTTTATACAATCTTTATTAATTTTAATATCAACTTCTTCCTTTAATCTATTGATAAAATATTCTTCACTAAAATAATTATCAATATATTTTTCAAATTCATCATAATTTCTGACAATTCTAACTCTTATTTTTCCTAAAAAGGCATCTCTTAAACGCTCATCCTTTGTTACAACAAAAATATTTTTATCATCACATTTATCTAAAAATTCTAAAATTGTGAAATAAATATAAGTATCCTTAAAACCTTTATCAGATCCTTCTTCAAAAGGTGGTTGACACTCAAGACACAATTTTTTCATTTTTTCTAAAATTCCAGACTCAGACAATGAAATTAATTTATATGGTATTTTTTCCTTTTCAGCAAGTTCTAAAATCCATTTTTCAATATCAAAATCTTTAGTATCGCTTTCATTCAATTTTCTTAATAAGTGAAAAGGATTAGATAAAAACGAATCCCTCTTTGATATGAGGTGTTTTCTTTTTTGTGCTTTAATTTCTTCAATTACGAGATCAGGGATTATTAAATCTGCCACCTTCGAAAAACTTTCTAAGTCAGTTCTTCCGCCTAAAAAATCAGAGAGGGATTCAGCGTTTCTTATTGAATTTGTATCAAAAATTACTTTATATTTCATATTCTTATTTTTCCACTCATTAATTTAGAAAGTAATGTATCTCTAGCTACTGACAAGTCATTTATCTCTTTATAATTTTTTACTAACATAGTAAAAATTGGACCAGCAAAATCAGCAAAACGGTCAAGAACATCCTGTGATGGAATAATTATTTCTAGTGATTTTGTTTCGATAGGGCTTAAATTTTGTTGAGCTGTGCCATGAGATATACCAATAAGTGTGTTTTGAAAATCTCGTTGTCTAAATAAAAAATATATAAAAGCTCGATCGTTCTCGTTTATTGGAATTAAGTTGGCAACACGTTGGTTCAATAAATAATTATCACCATGAACAATACAAACACGACCAACATTACCTGTAAGAGATAGAAGAATATCACCATTTTTAAGTATGCAATGTGTTGGTACTTTTGAAGGAACTTCACTTAATGAATCAGTACATTCAGTTATAAACTGCCCATCTTGAACATTTTTTATAGTAACTAATTTATAAATTCCACTCTCATTAAAAGTATTACTCTGGAATGGAAATCCAGACTCAACTCTTGCTAAATCTGAAATTTTTCCTATTCTCCATTCGTCTGGTAGTCCATTTTCGATATCGTCAAAGAACCATTTTTTGAATATTAAGTTCGCAAATTTTTCGAGATTTATATTTATTTTACGATTCAATTCAATTTTGTCATCCATAGATGAAAGAATTTCAGCAATTCGTTTCTGTTCCGATAGTGGAGGACAAGGTATTAGCATATTTGAAATTACATTTGCATTAAATTGTGGTTGTGCTCCACCACCAACTAAATTATTAGCTTGATTCCAATATAAACCACTTCTTGAATATTGAAAAAAGAATTTATTATTAATCAACTTATCATTAAAAATATACCTAATCAAAAAGCCACCATATGTTGCCTTAAAATCTTCATTAAAAAAATATGTTTTACCAAATGAAGCACCTGTTCTAGCAACAAGAACATCCCCTTTGTTTAAAAAATATTCTTCGTCTACTTTTTCTTTTTCAATAAAAGCTAATCCTTCTTTTTTAAGAAATCCGTCTGGGGCAATGTCAGTGATTCTTATGTATACATAGTCACCTTTTTCTTTTGCACTTTCTCCGAGTCCATATTGAAAATTTGATATATCACCAAATTTTCTTATTTCCCACTCTTCTGGAATAAGTCCAATCTCAGTTTCTTTAAATTTTGTAGTAACCTTATTATTCATAACTATTTTATTTCAAAACCAACCATCTTAAAATTTTTCTTTATTCTATCCTCAAATTTTTCAGACAACTTGAACTGCTCTGAAAGTTCAGCAGTTATTTTTTTCATCTTTTCCTCAAACAAAGCGATATCTTCCTCTACATAATCACTGCCAACATATCTCCCTGGAGTTAGTACGAATCCCTTTTTTTCTACATCTTCAATTTTTGTGGATTTACAGAAACCTTTTACATCACTATATTTACCAATAGATTTACTACGTCTAGCATATTCACTATCTTGAACATTTCTCCATGCATGGTACGTACCAGAAATTTTATCTATATCTTCTTCCGTTAATTCGCAATTTCTACGAGTTATCATTGTCCCCATTTTACGAGCATCAATAAAAAGAATTTCATCATGACGGTTACGAAATTTGTGATTATAACGATCACGAGAAACAAACCACAAACATGCTGGAATTTGTGTTGTATAAAACAATTGACTTGGAAGAGCAACAATACAATCAACTAAACCATTCTCGATAAGATTTTTTCTTATTTCTCCTTCACCAGAAGTATTTGATGAAAGTGATCCATTAGCTAATACAAACCCAGCTATTCCAGTAGGGCACAAATGGTGAATCATATGTTGAATCCAAGCATAATTAGCATTACCGTCTGGTGGTGTACCATATTTCCACCTAACGTCATTTTTCAATCTATCACCACCCCAATCACTTATATTAAAGGGTGGATTTGCTAAAATAAAATCTGCTTTTAGATCTTTATGTAAATCATCATGAAAAGTATCAGCATTATATTGACCAAGATTACTTTCAATACCCCGAATAGCAAGATTCATTTTGCCTAATTTCCAAGTTGTGGGATTAGATTCTTGCCCATAAACTGCCAAATCATCTGTTTGGCCTCCGTGAGCTTCAACGAACTTTTCGCTTTGGACAAACATACCACCAGAACCACAACATGGGTCATATATTCTTCCTTTATATGGCTCTAACATCTCAACTAATAATTTAACTACTGATTGTGGAGTAAAAAATTCACCACCACCCTTACCTTCAGCAGAAGCAAATCTTCCAAGAAAATATTCATAGACACGCCCAAGTACATCCTTACTTCTACTTTCTTTGTCGCCAAGACCAATGGTACTTATAAGATCAATTAATTCACCGAGTCTGAATTTATCGATATCAGGTCTGGCATAATTTTTATTTAAAACACCTTTTAGATTCTGGTTGTCTTTTTCTATGGAAATCATAGCATCGTCAATCAATTTTCCAATTTCTGGTTTTTTAGCATTGGCTTTTAAGAATTCCCAACGTGACTCTGAAGGAACCCAAAAAACGCCCTCCGCTAAATAAGCATCTTTATCTTCTTCCTGTCCTTCGTAATAATCCGAATCAGTTTTTATTTTTTTATAAACCTCTTCAAACGAATCGGAAATATATTTTAGGAAAATTAAACCAAGTACTACATGTTTATATTCAGAGGGATCCATATTGTTACGCATTTTATCTGCCGCCAACCATAATGTTTCTTCAAATCCAACATTAACACTATTTGATTTATTATTTTCTTTTTTCATATCTATTTAATTAAATCCTCAAAATGGATTTCTAATGCTTTAACTATTTTAATAATTGTATTTATTCTTGGGTCTGAAGTTGTCCCACTCTCAATTTTAGAGATTGTGTGATAATCTAAACCAGTTTTCATAACTAAAACACTCTTAGAAATTTTCTTTTGTTTTCTAATTTTTTTGAAATTTTTTGAAATTTGAGATATTTGTTCTTTTGTCATAATGTTAAAATTTTGCTTAGTATAATTATACCAAATAACAAAAAATAAATAAAGTTATCAACATATTATTAATACCCTCTCTGGACTCACGGAGAGGGTTGCGTCATTAATGTATATAGTCGAATTATAAGGATATTAATGAATATAAACATGGAACAAGTAAAACAAGGGTTTTCAGGGGCTCAAGTAGCCCGTGGAGAGAAAGTAGCTGATATAGCAATCAAATACTGCTTATACGCTCGTAAAAGTAGTGAAGCTGACGAGTTGCAGGCACTTTCAATAGATTCACAAATTAAGGAGATGTTGGAATTAGCTAAACGAGATGGTTTGGATATAGTAGAAATTAGAAGAGAAAGTCACTCAGCAAAAGCATCGAGTACGAGACCCGTATTCGCTCAATTATTAGAAGATATTAGAAAAGGACAATTTAATGGCATTCTCACATGGGCACCCGATCGCCTATCAAGAAATGGTGGTGACTTGGGAGCATTAGTAGATTTGATGGATCAGAAGCTTTTAATAGAAATAAGGACGTACAGTCAGAAGTTTACTGACTCCCCTAACGAGAAATTCCTATTAATGATTTTAGGATCACAAGCAAAACTTGAGAATGATAATAAAGGAGTAAATGTGAAGCGAGGGTTAAAGACTAGAGCCGAGATGGGGTTATGGCCATCTGTTGCACCGACAGGATATATGAATGAAAAAATAATTGGGAGAGAATGCTATGTAATAGTAGACCCAATACGTGGACCAGTTATAAAACAAATATTTGATAAAGTAGCATATGAAAAATGGAGTGGAAGAAGAATATATAAATGGTTAGTTGAAGATATGAAATTTAAAACAAAAAATAATAAAAATCTTAACTTAAGTACGATCTATAATATTTTAAGAACACCTTTCTATACAGGAACATTTGAATATCCCAGAGGAAGTGGAAACTGGTATAAGGGTCAGCATACTCCCCTGATCACACAAGAAGTATTTAATCTGGTACAAGAAAAGATACGAGAAGAAAATAAACCAAAAACAAAATTCAGAGAATTCACTTTTGTAAAATTAATGACTTGTGGTAAGTGTGGTTCTGGGATAAGTGCTCAAGAAAAAACTAAAAATATAAGTGACGGTTCGGTACATACTTATATTTACTATAGTTGTACAAGGCATAAAGATCATAACTGTACGAATCCATATATAAGAGAAGATCAATTATTAATACAACTGGAAGAGATAATAGATAAACTAGATATAAATCAACTTGGTGCAAGACATATCATAGATAGAGAGATTGAGAGGCACAATAAACTACGTTCAAATGTATTAGGGATAAAAGATGAGAAGAAAGTAAAAGAGAAAGAGATTGATATCAAGGCATACGCAAAATACCTCCTCAAAGAAGGTACTGTGCAAGAAAAAAGAGAGTTACTGGAGCAATTAAAAAATAAGATTGTATTGGATGACAAAAAAATAAGGATACAATAAACTATTCCTTTTTAATCTCCCTAACAATTTTCTCAATACTACAATGATCTAATCCATCTTTTAAGATAACATCATAAACATGTCCTGCCCTCATTAAAGATTCCGACAGAATAAAATCAGTACCACCAAAATATTTATTTTTCTCTGAAACGACCTCAGCTTTTACTCTAAAAATTTTCTGAACTTTTAAATAACTTGAAGTAACTATATGTATACGAATTCTCTGTCCTTCACCTTTTATACTACCTCTAACAGTTTTATTCTTAAATTTGCTTCTACGAACATTATGCTCAGATATTTTATTGGAACGAAAAGCGGTCTTACGTGAACTCTTAGCAAGACCGTCAACAGCTTCATTATCTTCTATACCACAATGTGCTTTTACCTTCTCAAAATTAACACAGAGATGGAAAGTATCTCCTATCCTTTTCATTAAACGAATTAATTCTTTCCACTGTTGTGCATTTAAAACAGGCTCGCCATTACTTCTAATCCATTTCTGTTTAGGCCAGTTAAACATTGCATTCTTATAATGATCAACAATATACTGAGAATCTGTACAAATATTAATACCTTTATATCCCCTAAGATCATTAATTTTTAAAACTTCTTTTAGAGCAAGAATGCATGCCTGTAATTCCATTTCATTATTCGTTGCACCCCAATACCCATTTGGAAGAAAATCTTTATAAGTACCATCTAAAAATAGAATGCGAAAACCAACCCCACCTTTTCGTGGTTTGGGAGCAGAGGATCCATCGGTATAAATAACTAAATAATCATCCATAAAGGAATTATAGTCTAGTACCAAAATATTTAAAAATATACCCGTGTCGGACTAAAATCCGACCGCTGACTGATGGGTACTTCCCGCGATTCGAACCGTCTCGGTTCTGAACCCTTATTAATTATAATTTCCCACTTTGAACTATTTCTAATAATTCATTATGCAAAATTCCATTTGAAACTATGCATCCAATACCATCTTTATCATACCTCCTTTCCTCTCCATTTAGATCTGTTACTTTTCCACCAGCTTCTTCGGTTATTATTTTAAGAGCTGCCACATCGTGGCCATATGGGTTATAGAATACTGCTCCAATGAATTTACCGTTTGCAACCTGTACTCCACCATAAATAAAAGAAAGGAATCTCATAACTGCACATTTCTTTTCACTTAAAGATTTCATTAATGGTAGATTTGAAAAACCAACAGCCTTGCCCGAAGCTTCTGTAATCAAATAAGTATTTTTTAAATTATCATTTTTTGATACAGATAATCTTTTTCCGTTTCTATATGCTCCACCATTTTTAGTAGCCCAATACATATTTTTTAAGATAGGATCATTAACAACACCAAGAACAGGTAGACCATCTGATTGATCAACTAGCGCAATAGAAAAAGTAAATATGGGTAAACCATTTGAAAAAGGCATGGTTCCATCTATCGGATCACAAACCCAAATATATTTTGAATTTTCTTTTAGTTCACTTTTTTCTTCACCATATATACTATGCTCTGGATAAACCTCATTTATTCTTTTAATAACCAAATCATTTATTTCTGTATCTGCCTTTGTTAAAGGTGTATTATCTTCTTTTATGATACGTTCAACTTCAAAACTAAAATATTTTAAGGCTATTTCTTCTGCTTCTTTTGCTAACTTTTTTGCAAATTCTAAATATTGTTCCATTTTTTCATTATATATTTTTTATGAAAAATAACCAACCAATTAGAGGCGTCCAGCAATCCCGACCTCTAGAGATTAGAACTTTTGAATTTTTGATTTTTAAGTTGATAATAAAGAATATTATTCAATTTTAGACCTTCAGGGTCTAGAACCAAATTTTTAGCGAATCTAGAAAAACCTAGACTGTACCGGTCTATTTTTAGAACGCTTGCTCTTGGGTGCCTATCCGGATTTGAACCGGAACTAAGAGATCCACAGACTCTTGTGCTAACCATTACACTATAGGCACCATGTACACTCAAAAGAGTGACTACACATTTATACCAAAAAAATGCCCATAAATCCAGGGCAGGATAGTGGAAGAAAATTTTATTGTTGAGATTGAATATTTTGAGCGTCTGTAGTCACTGTTTGAGTATCATTTTGAATATTATTTTGATTACTATCTTGAGTGTCATCTTCTGAGGTTTCAGAAATACATATATCATCTTCTGGATAAGCTGTTAGTTCAGCCTTATTCCCTTCACTATCAATACAGAAAAATGATTGATATCCACCTTCTGGTATATTTTCTTCTGAATAATCATCAGCAATTGGAATTGTAAATGACCAAGATTTTGTTGTTGAATAACAAAAACCATTATCATTAGTCTTTTCAAAAATTTCATTTAAGAATGATGAAATTGCTCCGATTTGTTCAGTCGTTTTTGAGGAATGACCAATTGGTGAAAATAGTGAACCAGAAGTTGGCTTCATACAACTACCATTCGTATTTGATTGAGTTCCATAGCTTTTCTCAATATTATATAAATCATTTGCAATTTTACTAAAAGAAGAGATTTTGTTTTCCAATTCTCCTTTTTCAAAATTCTTAATAAAAGAAGAGATAGAGGTATAATCAGTTGGCATAAATATATTGTTCTGAACATCAAAGTCATAATAAGTTGTCTTCCAAGAAATAGAAACAACATTATCACCAATACTCTCATCACTAAAGTCAACAATTTTGGAAAGTGGAATATCAATATCAACATTATATTGGTAAATATTATTATCACTTTTACCAATCCAAACATCAAATGAATTAATTGTCGCCGAATTTAAAATTTGATTTAAATTATCTTGATCTTCATCTGACAATCCATCAATGAGATTGCTTGATATTTTATTGATTAAATTTTTATATAATTGTCTATCAGCGACTATTGAATAATGATAAGTATCTATACCTTTTATGCTTTCTACATCTTTTTCAGTAATTTCAACATTATTGATTAAATCATTATAAGAACTTAGAGTTTCATTATTTATATAAGATAAAATTCCTGTATCTAAAATTCTATATAAATTTATTTTGGTTAATCTTTCACTAATATTTTTAGGGAAAAGAGATATAACTGAATTAAATTCTTCTTTATTAGCTTCAATCGTCACTACCTCTGGAGTAAATTCTTCTGTTAGAGAACTAAGATCTGGAATAGTAATATATAAATTAGAATCGGTATCTTTCTTGATATCTGTTGTAATATAACTAGGAACTAATGAACCTTTAAAAGTGATAAAATCATCTGATAAAGCTCCTTGATCTGTTTGATTTATTAATCCTAGAGAATTTATCAAGATGGAGTCTTTATCATTTGAAGAAACAGCTTCGCCTGTAATTAAGCCAGAAATAATATTAGCAAAAGTTGGAAACATTATTTCAATATTAGTTTCAGTTTTGTAAGAACTAAGCGAGGCTAAAGTTTTTGAGTTATTAAGTAAAAGAGTTTTGGGATCTTTTTTGATATTTAAAATATTAATATCTTCAATATCAATATAACCATTGAAGTAAGCAAAAGCTCCTCCTCCTAAAAGAAGTAAAATAATTAAAAGAATAATTAGTGGCCACTTTTTTCTTTTCTTATGTTCCTTTTTAGGAATATCTTTTTTCTCTTCATCTTTCTTCTTTGTTATATAAATTAAATCATTTTTATAAGATGAAAGCATCGCTAATTTAGAAACATCATCAGGAATTTTTCCAGAAGATTTATTTTCTATAATAACATTGTCTTTCGGCAAAGAAATTGTATTTTCTACTTTTGTCACTAGGGGCACATTCTTAGACAAAGAATCAAAATTATTAGCGAGAGTAGGAGATATATTTTTGATAGAAGCATAAGATACACTTTTAATATCTTCTTTAATTAGAGGAGTAGAAACTTTATTAATATTAATTGCTGTTGGCTTAATTTGATTATCTGTACCTGTTTCTTCAATAATAGGTTTTTGTTTTATTGGCACGGTTTTAGGAATCCATACATTAGAAGAAATCTTCTCAGAAACTGGAGTTTCTGGTTTTTTAATATCTAAGGACTTAGATATTTGTGGAGTAGAAATTGAGGTACTAATTTGAGGAGACTCTTTCTTTTCTTCTACAATTTCTGGGATATTAACTTCTTTGGGAACTTCTTGAATCTTATTAATAACACCTGTTTGATTATCTTTACCCTCAACTATATTATTTTCTTTCTGAGGATTCCATTGGCTACTTGTATCAAAAAGATTATCGCCTGTTATTGGCTCTTGATATAAATCAACAGAATTAAAACCCTCATTCACATCTTCTGTTCTCCAACCAGCACCAACTAAGCGAGAAACAATTGTTTCTTTATCTATACCCTTCTGCAATTGGCTTCTAATATAAGAAATTAATTCTGGGGTTGTCATAGTCTACTTATATTATAACACTACAATTAAAATTGATAAACATATAATCGACGGTTTAATTTATTTTTACTTCTATGCAAATCTATTTCTTCATTAGGTATTTTCCCATTAAACTGAAACGACAAAGATACGATTTTTGTTCCTGACTTTAATTCTTTCCCAAATTTAGAAAGAAGCTCATCCATAATAGAAGGATACAAATACATAAATATATGCGTTGCATTAGATAAATCTTCTTTAAAAAAGTCGTTGTTTACTATTTTTATATGAGCCCCAGTCTTTTTAAAATTAAAAAAATTAATTATTTTTGATAAAAATATTGGGAATGAACTATTCTCCACTCCAATATATTTTGCATTTTTGTTATTTTTTGAAAGATAAAATAAAATTCTTCCATCACCAGAACCTAAATCATAAACCACACTATTGTCTTTAATATCTAAAGCTTTTTCTATATCTTTTAGAACTTTTCTTGACGCCCCGATAAATGGAACCTTATTCTTAATATTACCAAAAGCCCAAGTGAATAGCAGAGCCATTATTATAACAAGAATGACAATTAAAATAATCTCAACCATTAGAAGAAAAGTGTGCATATTTAAATTATACTAAAGTAAAAGTAAAAATTAAAGCAGTTGCTTTTGGATTGTCTTTTTAGTAATATTTTTATACTAATGCACAGGTGGCGAAACTGGTAGACGCACTACCTTGAGGTGGTAGCGGGAGCAATCCTGTGGGAGTTCAAATCTCCCCCTGTGCACTTAAACAAAATCAGGGGTTGGACCGCTTGTAGCGGTCCAACCCCTGATTTATTTTTTATTTTATTATTCTTTTTTAGGAAACTCTTCTGCTTTTTCTTCTACTTCTAACTTCTTTTCATTACTTTCTTTAGAAAGAGTAACACTCTTCAATCTCTTTTTAACTTCCTTAACAGCTTTTGCTCTAATGTAATAAAGTTTACTACGTCCTGTTTTTGATTTACGAATTACTTCAATTCTACCAATGTTGGGAGAATATAATGGAAAAATACGCTCAACTCCAACCCCTGAGGCAACTTTCCTAACTGTAAACGTTGCTCCTGATTCAGTACCATGCTTTCGGCAAAGAACTAATCCCTCAAATGCCTGAAGACGAGTCTTCCCTTTTTCCATAATTTTTGACCAAACACAGATAGTATCACCAGCTTTAAAATCAAGGGCTTTTCGTTCGGCCTTATCAACTGAAGTAAAATTTTCTTTTGTTATTTCTGTCATGGGGTCTACTTTATCATAAAAAAACTTATAAAGCAAGATTTATTTTTAACTTATATACTCCTTTATTATCTTCTTAAAATCTGTTGAAGATGGAGCTTCTATCGTTTTTTGTTCCCCATTGGGCATATTAAATGTCACAGAAGAAGCATGTAGGGCAAGCCTTTTCATATTTAAAGCAAGATTTTTATTTCCACGATAAAGTGGATCAGAAACAATTGGATGATTAATATAACGCATATGCACACGAATCTGGTGAGTGCGACCAGTTTTAGGGTAAGCTTCAATATAAGAAAATTGGTGTTCTGGATTTTTTTCTTTATTTTTATTTTTAGTATCAGTAAAACAATTAAGCACAATATATTCTGTGATAGCATCACGAAGAGGGAGACGAGCTCCACGACCAGCAGTGTAAGCACGAATGTCTTGAGGAGAACGTCCTATAGGAGCATTTATAACTCCCCTCTTCCCATTAAGAAGTGAAGCTTTTGGCTCGGGGACAAATCCATATACAAAAGCCCTGTATGTTTTTTTAATTATGTGTTTTTGAAATTGTTCTTTTAAAAATTCAAAAGTTTTTTTATTTTTTGCAATAAGCAAAACACCAGAAGTTTCTTTATCTAGGCGATGAATAATCCCTGGACGTAGTATCTTTTCTCCATTATCGGTAACTATTGGTTCCCCAACATTTTTTATAGATGGATAATTTTCTATTACCCAATCAGCAATTGTTTTTTCTTTCGTTTTGCCATTACCATGTACAGCGACTCCTGATGGCTTATCAATAACAAGTAAATTTTTATCTTCATATAAGATTTTGATTTTCATAAAATAATCGTATCATATATTGAATATTTTAAAAAATGTGATAATATATTCTTACTTGCATATTTTAATTATAGTGACCTGTGAATTGTTTAGTATTTGCGCGGTTAGCTCAGTTGGTAGAGCAACCCGTTTACACCGGGAAGGTCAGGAGTTCAAGTCTCTTACCGCGCACATCCTAGAAATGCCCTCGTAGTTAAATGGATATAACTGCGGACTTCTAAGCCGTTATTCGAGGTTCGATCCCTCGCGAGGGCACAATTTATTTTTTAAATTTAATTTTTATAAACTTAAAAATAATAGGCAGGAAAGAAATAATTATTATTGCAAAAATTATAGGCAGTAAATATGTGTCTGGATTAGGAATCACTCCACCTAAGAAATAACCAAGCAAGAGCATTGCAACTACCCAAGAAATTCCGCCCAAAATATTATAAGAAATAAAAGTTTTATAATGCATATCCCCAATTCCTGCAACTATTGGAGCAAATGTTCTTATAATAGGAACAAACCTAGCAATAATGATTGTAAACTTCCCATGCTTTTGATAAAAAATTTCTGCATCATATAAATGTTTTCTCTTAAAAAATAAGCTATCATCTCTTTTAAATAATCCTCTTCCATATTTTTTACCAGTCCAATAACCGACACTATCTCCTAAAATAGCGGCAATAACACAAAAGATTAGCAAAATCCAGATATTAAGAATACCTTGAGAAGCTAAAATTCCTGCTGTAAAAAGAAGAGAATCTCCAGGGAAAAAGAAGCCAAAGAATAATCCCGTTTCAGCAAAAATAATTAAGATAACTCCAATAACTCCTACTGCTTTGATAATTATTAAAGGGTCTAACATATAAATTATTTAACTTTTGTTCCAGAATTAACTTCTGTTTCTGGGATAAGAAAGACTGGATTGCCATCTTTACCATCTACTGCCATAAGCATACCATTACTTTCTACCCCTTTTATAATTTTTGGTTCCAAATTAATAATATATAAAACCTGCTTACCAATAAGTACATTTGGGTCAGGATAATATTCATGAATACCTGAAACAATTTGTCTTAATTTATTTTCTCCGTTCTCACACACTTCACCAAAATCTATTTGGCACCTTAAAAGCTTATCAGTTTCAGGTACTGGTTCAACTTCTTGGATTGTTCCAATTCTTATATCCATTTTTTTAAATTCTTCATATGTTACATATTCCATATAATTTTATAAATTAAAATATTTTTTAATAATTTGCTTAACTAATCTAAAATTATCTTCATCTAACTCACCAATTTTCCCTAAAATTATTTTATTTTCTAATGTTGCAATCTTCAAAACTTTTATCAGTGAATTTGTTTTTAAACCAGTCTTATCTTTTTCTTTTATTTTTATAAAAACCTCATTTTTTAAAAGATTTTTAGAAATAATAGATGAAACAAAAGATAAAGTAACGTCATCGCTAATTCCTGAACCAATAACTAAAGCTGGACGTACTTTTTCTCCAGATAAATCAGTAAAAGGAAACGGTACAAGGACAATATCTTTTTGTTTATACATATCTTCTTCTTTTAATATCACGAATTGAATAAATATTTGGTTCTTTATTTAAGAAATCAAAACTATGAGAATATGAGTTTATATTGGCAATTTCAGAAAGATGTGGATTAAACTTTTTAGGAAATGGAATAACTACAGCTTCAGGATTATCCCTTCTTCCAATTACAAAAGATTCGCCTTTTTCTTCTATAAGACTTATAACATTACTTATATTTTTCCTAAACTCGGTAGTTGAAAGTGTTTTTATATTCATATTTGATATTGTACAAAATGTACAAAATAAAGCAAATTAATTATTTTGACTTTTTCTATCTAAAAACCTTTGTAATATTAACGCAGCTGCACTATCATCTATCTTTCCCTTATATTTTTGTTTTACTTTTCTTGCATTATTCGTCTCTTTACCATCACTTCCTCTTGCAAAAATTGACGTCATAAATTCTTTTTCGTAATAAATTGGTATCCCGAGTTCAGCTTCTAAATTTTGCTTAAACTCTTCAATGCTTCCCATTATTTTATTCGGGTTATTAGAAAGATCACAAGATTCACCGAGAACAATTGCTGAGGCTCCCTCCTCCCCACAAATATTATGTACTACATCTAAAAGTTCAAGATCATTTTTAATAATTTTATAAGGGAAAGCAAGAATCCCTTCTTCATCAGAAATTGCTAAACCAATTTTTTTTGAACCATAATCAATCCCTAGATATTTCATAGGTATATCTTAACATAATTGCAACAAAAATATATTTCGCTATAATTAGGATATGAATACTTTCGTAAATAATAGTAATTTGATTCTTATAATTTTATCTCTTGTTTGGATACTTCCATGGAAGACTTATGCCCTTTGGACATCTGCTAAAAAGGGTCATAAGGTTTGGTTTATAATAATGCTTATATTTAATACATTTGCAATTTTAGAAATTGTCTATACTTTCTATATAGCGAAAAAAACGCCAAAAGATATAATGAAAATTTTTAGAATTAAATCAAAAAAGATTAAAGAAAATTCAGACGAACAAAAATAGTCCATTGGCCTATTTTTGTTCGTCTGAATCAACTTGAAAAAAGTATCTAAATAAGGTAGTGTATTAAGACAATTTAATACGGAGGCGTCGCATAGTGGTTTAGTGCACCGGTCTTGAAAACCGGAGTGTCGAAAGGCACCGTGAGTTCGAATCTCACCGCCTCCGCAGAGTCGTGATAGCACGAGGTGCTATCCAAAATAGTTAAACAAAAAGAGCGGATACCCGCTCTTTTTGTTTAACTATTTATTAACAATAAAGAGATTATTCCTTTATATTTTGAACTAATCACTACTCCTTTATCTGTTGGTTCATTCTGTTTATAATTGGAGTTAAGTAATAGATGTTCTAATTTTTAAAAAAATAATGATATAATGAGCCTATGAAATTTGATTGGCCACCATCTACAAAAGTAGAAGAAAATGATAATAAACATTTTACAGAAAAATCAAAAAACTTAGACTCAGCTGTGAGATTTTTTAGTGAACCAAAAAATTTAGTTGATGAAAAACAGAAAGCTTTAGATTTCTTTACAGAGGAAATTTCGAATATTTCAAAAGAAGAAGTACTCTCTGTTTATCAAAAAATAATAGATCAAAAAAAATTTACTTTAAGTAAAAATAATATTAAAATTCTATATTTTGCTTTTACCAAACTAGAAGGTCAAGAACAAAAAAATAAATTATTACAAATTGCTAAAGACTTAGAAAAAGATATCTCTAGCCCGATGTTACATTTTTATGCTGAAGAAATGATTAATTTGATGGATGGGACAAAAAAAGAAAATTCTTTTGACAAAGTAATATCAAAAATTTCAAAAGATAGATATGGGGCAATTTTTGAAGATGGTAATTTATATTTATCAGATACAAATGAATCAGAAATTGTTTCAGAAAAATTAAAGTTAATTAAACAACCAACAAGTTATGAAGAAGATCAAGCTAGAATTCGAGCAGTTAGAGATGTTAGTAATCTTCTTTTAGATAATGGACCAATAAATTCTAAAAAACTACACAATAGTGGTGTAATAGACAGTGAACAAGATATAAATTTTCAAGATCAATATGATGAATATCTAGGCTTTCTAGATAATATCTCAAAACGAGTTTTATTAGAAAAATTTGGATTTAATTTTAATGATTTAACTTTACCAGAACAATTTCAGTTTATTTCTTTCATAAAAGATCAAACTCTTGAGAAAGTAGAGCCAATTATGATCTTTTCAAAGAAATTTAAAAATAATGGATTTCGTACCTTCCTCTCTATTGAGCAAGGGGGTAAAGAAATGGGAGATAAAATTATTAGTCTTGGAGAAAAATTACCTGAAGATGTTGCTCAAAAGGTTTTCACTAAATATGGAGAAATACTAGACAATGTTAGTAAAATAACTGAATTCGCAAGAACTAACTTTACTAAAGAAATAGAGACAAATCCTGAACTTACTAAAAAAATAGAAGAAACCCTATATATAAAAGGAAAACAATTACTTTCACAGACTTACGACGATATAAATAATAAAAAAGAGGTTAACTATGAAGATATTTCAAAACAACTAGATCGTATAAATGCAGATACTATTACTACTTTTGCCATATTTAAACAAGCTGTTAAAAACGGAGAAAAATTACCTATTGAGAGCATTGAAGGATCTGTATTTTCTAAAAAAGAAGCAATTGACATTGGGGATAATCAACAAAATGAAATGCTCGAACTATATGAATCAAACTGGAAGAACCACCCAGATCGTAATTTTGTTGAATCTTTAAAATCATATTTTAAAACAGCATTTACTCCCGAAGACAATAAGCAAAAGAATTATTTCTATACTTTTGAAAAAGACAATAATATTCGTGCCTTTGTTAGATTTGAAAAACAAAATGATGCAAGTTTTTATGCTAGTGCTTTGAATGTAGATGAAGCTAGTAAAAACTTTGGTCTTGGAGAAGCTATGATGGATGAAGCTCTAACAAGAGAAGCAAAAGAACATATTCTTCATGCTTCTTGTAGAAAAGACAATCCAAGTAATATGCGTTATTTTGAAAAAGGATTTATCTCAAGAGGTTTTAAGAAAACAAACGAAACAGAAGAATTTGATCTAATTTGGGATGAAAATAAAAATAAAGATATAAAAGCTAAGCAAAAATTCCAAGAAGAACTTATAAGTATGTATGGAAATACAAGTACAGAAGAGATTGAAATTAGAAAATCAAAAGACCTTGAATCTCTACATGGTAACCTTCCAGAAGGTAAATCTTTAGTTAGATGTTTTGTAAATAACGGAGAATGGTATGCCGTCTATGAAGTAATCAAAGATGATTATGGAATAAATCTTGGAGAAACTAAATAAAGTGCCTCAAACATACTTTTAAATAATTTATTGATTCGTATATCTTCAATAATAATACTTATTAGATTTTCATTTGAAATAGTTATTATGCCTATTTTATTTTCATATATTTGAATTGCCCCCTCAACTGCCTCAAGTGGTGTTTTTACCATTTTTAAATCAGTTACAGAGAAGAAATCTGGCTTTTCTTTATTCCATTTTTGAAACAAAGCATTTGAATAATCATTTTCAATAACTAACAATCTTTTCTTAATACCCAGTTTCTCTCTTTTTGCTATATATTTATCATTAATATCTTTGAAATACTTTTCAACAATCTCCATATCTACATATGTAAGAACTTCATCCTTTGAATTGAGAGTATCTTCAAGAACTTTTTCCACACCTTCTTTGCCTTCATAGAATTGCACATTTGGTTTGCCTGATAGAAGATTGAACTTTGAAGATAATGCTCCTAGTGAGAAAGAAACTGCTTCCTTTGCTAAAGCAAAGGACTTCTCTTTACGTTCCATTATAACTGCAAGCTGAGATGGATGTTCAGGAGCAAATACTGTCACTGTCCCATCACCACTTTTCTTAGAAACTAAACCCATATTCTCTAATTGATCAAGGACTTTATATATAAGTCCTCTTTTTAACCCTGTCCAAGTAGCTATAGACCCTGCTTTTAAAGGACCCTTATCTAATAGGGCACTATATATAGCTGATTGTTCCTCTGATAGGCCAGCTTCTATTAATATTTTTTCATCTGTATTTTGGCTCATACATTTTATTCAAAGTTAATTAATAACTGCTTAGAGTATAGCATAGTCATTATTTTCACGCAAATATGACAATACACAGATTTAAAATACCCTTATTTATCAATATATTTTATTATATTACTTTATCATTATCACATAGCATTGACATTATGTAAATAAAGTGCTATACTATCTACAAGAGTTAAGGAAGCGAAGTCGAGAGGCTTACCTTCCAAAACGAGGAGAGAGTACATTAAAGGAGATATAGAGAATTGATGTTCACCCTTGAACCGTTCATATATGAACAATATATAAATGGGATGGTACATGGACCTGTAAGCCATGCAATAAGAAGGAGTGTTCTAGAACAATCTTCGATACATATCTGTTTGCAACCGTGAATAGTTTAAATAGCTGAAGCCGCAAACCGAAGCTAAATAAACATACATTCACAACCGTGCATTCTCAAGCGAAAGTTTGAGGAGACATAGGCAGACCATAAAGGCTTAACCCACTTTTGTGATCTGAAATGTCTTTCAGTCCTAAACCTTAACTGGATGGACAAAATGGAGAGAGATAATAAAATTCTTCCTGCGAAGGAATTCTGACATGAAGTCAGAGAGATCAATAACAAAGGAGAGATTGTGTATTGATGCAGGAAGTTGAACTTTGAAAATAAAATATTGTGCGGTTAAGAGCTTAAGCCAAGTTACGAAACAAGGTTTTGAGTATTTTGAACGTACAAGAACCTTAATAAATAAAATTTCGTTAAGGAAATATGTTTTTCATTTTTGAGTTACAGTTTTATATTTCGACTCCTCTTTTTTATTAATTTAAAAAAGTTAATAAAAAAGAGGATGCCGAAAATCTAATCTTTAAAAAGAGTAGGCAAAAAAATAAAACAAATAAAATGAAAAAGACATTAGTAATTTTCGGTGGAGCTGACTTCGAAGAAGCAGCCGCCCGTATTGTGGCATTAGCAGCTGGTTTTAGTGTGGCAACTGCCACAACGGCAGATGGTAAGAAATGCCACGCCGGTAATGCCTACCAGGCAACCGGCTTTGTGTTGGATTCTGGTGTTCTCGAAGAAATAACCGAGGTGGTGATTTTTGAATGTACACCAACGGTTGCTGGTCAGCTTCCTATTGTTTTGAAGGCAGATCATCACAACCCTGGTGATACGGGATTCGGTTTAGGTCCCGACAAATTCTTCGAAGCCTCAAGTTTGGGGCAATTGATTAATTTTTTGAACATTGAACCCACCACTGAACAACTCATGGTTGCAGCTGGCGACCACTGCCCCGCAGGCGCTTATGCAGGTCTTTGTCCTGGAATCTACCCGACTGAGTTTGCAAAGTTTCGCATTATTCAGAAACTTAGCTTCTATCAGGGTGACCCACGGAATGCCCATAAGGCGACTCCTGAAACTTTGGCTCAAGTAATTGAAAAAGCAAAAACTAAATTACTTGAGGCTCCTGAAGTTGATGGGGTTCGTGACCTTAGGTCAGCGGGCTATATCGATGAACTTCCTGAAGCCGCTTTGTCATTGGGGTTGGCTTATATGAGCCAGATTCCTGATACCGACAGGGATCGTAACCCCACTGGCAACATTAAAGTTTTACTCGGAGGACATACGACCCCCGAAGCTGTAACCAAATTTATGGAGTGGGGTAACTCACTTCCGAATAAGGTTGGACCGTCTTACGGCAATCCTATTCGTGGATTCGCCGGAGTCGTGATTGCTCCTGAAATTTCTGAGTAATTCTCAGACGCAAAAAGGCTAGTTGATGCGTAAAATGGACTAGATAGAGGAAAGATAACCTCTAGGGAAAAAATATCTAACCTGGGTTAAACGGGTTTAATTAAACAGTGCCAAATGAATTTATTTGTTTGGCCTTGTTATTGAGTTCTTCATTTTTTAAATGGAGGATTCATAGCAAGAAGTTTTCATTTTAATTTAAAAGGTTAATTTAGTCCATCCGTAATAAGGATGTATTAAATTAACCTTTTAAATTTTATAAAAATGGAAACAAAAGTAATTTTTCGCCAAAAGGGCGAGCGTAAAGAGTTTGAATTTGATGGTGGATTTTATATCTCTGTGAATAACGGAGAAAAAATAATCCATCTTGGCGAGATGCCAAGTGTTATAGACTTAACCAACATACCAGTTGTAACTATTGCTGGTAAAAAAGGTAAGGTTCGTGACGCTAGGCTTGCCGAATTCAAAAAAAATGCACCAGATTTCAAAGGTGCGATTCTGCTTCTTCCCTATTCATGGGCAAATGGTTGGAATGATGGAATTTTAATGATTCCATCGGAAGCATTATTGAATTCTTCTCAGAAAATTTCTGGTGGAAAACCAGAAATATCTTTGAATAATTTAAGGTTCTTGTCTGACGGTCGCTATGTAGCAGACCAAGTCAGATTACTTCATGGTAAAGTTATTGAAACTCTTACTACTGAAGTTGAGCAAGAAGTTGAAATCGAAAAACTAGCAGAAATGCTAGTAAAACGATTTTCAAATCTAAAAACATCTTTGTATTTTTTAGTTCAGGAAGTTATTAAAAAACTTAATGAATTGGAGGATTTGAGGGTGTTGAGAATTGAAGGTGATAAGAAAAATATAGAAGAAATTGTTCAGATTTTTTTGGTTGCTAAGTTCAAAGAACTTGGAGTTAAAAAATTTTCTGATATTTCTGAAAATTTTTCTATTACAGCTGAAGCTGTAATACCAGATCTAATAGCAGAAGAGAGCATTCTTGGAAAAATTTTAATTCCAGGAGTGGGAGAGAAAAATCTCTTGAAAAGATGGAAAGAAACTTTTTATGGCAATTTTGCCATGGTTGAGCTTTCCTTTAATGAGATGAGGAAGGTCACCCATTGGCCGTATATTGATGTCGCTTTTGAGGTGACTGAAATTACCCATCTTTCCTATCAAGGATATGAGCGTGATCATATGAAAAGTGACACGCTAAGGGGTCTCCTTTCCTATAATGAAGAAGGTCGTTGGCAGAAAATTTTGGAATATTTTCAAGAACGTTGGATAAAAGTTCAGCGAGATAGAAATTATCCAAAAGATGAGCAAACTGTTGACGCTCATTTGTTTGATTTGCCGACAGACCTAAAACCTTTTAACTGGGGGTATAATTTTATGACAGGAGAAAAATTTTATGCTTACCCTGCTATTGATCATATTTTGTATGCCCCTAAAGGTTATTTCATAGATAAGGGTTGGTGGATTAAGTGGCTCGATTCTGCTGAAGAAGCAGAAAGATCTGATTTTAATTCAAGAGAAGAAGCGAAATCTTATGCAAGATCTCGCGAAATTTCTGCAACCTTAACATCAACTGAAACCACGCCATTCCCCTTTGATATACCAGAAAAGTATCAAGAGGAAGTTCTTCCTCAAGAGTATATTATGAGTTTAACCGGATTAGATCCGGACTTATACATTATTGAGGATAAAATAGGCTCTTGGTACCGCTCAGGGGAAGATTCTTACCGTGACTATGATGGGAAGATGCAATGTGGAAGTGACCCTTGGGGTTCGTGTGTAAAGAAATATGATGACGGGAAACTTCATATAGGACAGGATGCTTTCAAAAATCTTTTTGAAAGTTTTGTAGTGAAGTTTGAAATCCATCGGAGTAATATCTGGTCTCCTGGATTTTTTAAAGCATTAGGTTTAAGTGATGAAAAAATCGCTGAGATTAAAAATGTTTTAGAAGAAAGGGAGGCTCTTCGTAAAAATAAATATGAAAAAAGGGAAGAAGATTTAAAATGGGAAATTGTTAACTCGAAAGAGTTCTCATTTATTCCAAAAACTTTACAAAATAAAGTTTATAATTTTTATCCTTTATCTTTTTATTTATTAAGAGAGGAGCTTGAATCTGCTTGGTCTCAAGCAAGTGCTCTGCTAAAAAATCAGAATATTCTGGTTAATTTTGGAGGACACTTTCGGATGATGGGGGCAGCAAATAATGAAGATTATTATGTTGTTTCCTATGATGGATTAATTCGCCAAGCTGATAGTATAAGCTATAGAAAGGCTTATAGAAGCGAAGGTGAAAAATTGTGGGACTTTGTTGGTGAAACTGAAACAGCTTTATATTATAACCAGTATGAAGGGTTAAAAGTTGTTAAAGAACCGATAAAATATACTGAACTTCAAAATAAATCTATTGAACAAATAAAATTTGATTTGTTTGGTGAGATAGTTTATGAAACTACGACTGAATCAGAAGATGAAGAAGTAGTTTCCGAACCTGAAGTTGAAGAAGAATCTGACAGAGAGATTACTCTGGAAGATTTAAAAAAACTTCAAGCGAAGTTTGGTGGGTAACGGGTTTGCTGAAATGGGAATGGTTATCTCAAAATAAGCAAAAAATAAAAAGCAAAGTGAAAGGGGCGATAGCATCAAACCTTTCCTTTCTTATTCAGTTCATAAATAAATTTGTGGATTGATAGGAAATAATTTTAGGTTTTAAAGTCAGCGGAAGAATTAAAGAAATAAAGTGAGAGAAATACTTTTTTTATAAGATATCTAATCTTTTAAACAGAATCTCTCTCCTCTGGTATTTCTCTCTTAGTATTTCAGTTTTTCTTCTGCTAACTTTGAATCTTAGATTTTATATTTTGTAGACAATTCAGTAAAAAATAATTAAACCCTAAGTGTAATAACCTTATTACTCAAAACAATCCTACTTTTTAAGCATCCTAATAATTCTCTTTTCTCAATATCACTCCCTTCCCTTAATACATATCTAGCATATCCTCGTATATCAACGCTTGGTATACTAACTTTCTTTTTATTTCCCAAAAAGAAATTTTGTAAGTTAGTAAACTTCTCAACATCGGCTTTAATTTTTTCTTTAATTTGAATTTCATTAATATCTATCCTTTCAATTAGTTCCTCAAACTGTTTTAGAATATCTTTTTCTTCTGTATAGCCACATTTACAATCTGCACCCCTTGCTTTGGTACAACCATAATATACATATCTTGTAATTGAACCATTTTTGTATTTCTTAAACTTCTCATCTGCACATATACCAGATCCACATAATCCACAAGTCATCATTTTAGTAAAAGCAAATTCTTTGTTTTCTATCCTCAGCACATTACTTTTGATTTGACCTTGAACTAGGTTAAATAATTCCTTGGTAATTAATGGTTCATGCTTTCCTGTATACCAATTACCACTTTTCTTTGGATACTCAAACACACCATAATAATAGGGGTTATCTAATATTTTATAGATATTACCGAGACTTAAATGTTTCTTCCCATTGGCAGTTCTAAAGTTTAAATCAAATCTAAGCCAATTGTATAGTTTTCTTCCACTCCAGTGTTCATATGCTACTTTTTCAAACATTTTCTTTATTGCGGGTGCTCTTTCAGGGTCTAAGATTGCCTGACATTTTCGATCAGTTCTTTTCTCGTTTAAATAACCAGTAGGTGCGACCCCAGGTCTTAATCCCATTTCACATCTCGTTCTTAATCCTCGTTTTACATTTACACTTTTATTATCATTTTCTAGTTTTGCCTGAGAACATAAAATCATTAATAGAAACTTTTCATTTGGTGAGTTTTTAAAATGTTGTCCGTATGTTCTTATCTCTAAAAGTAACTGTTGATCCATCAAATCAACCACACTTCCTAAGTCACCTGCATTACGAGAAAGACGATCGGGTGCCCAAGTAAGTATTCCATTAAATCTACCTCGTCGTATATCTTCTAATATTTCTTTGTAAACAGGTCGTTGACCTGATTCTTTAGCTGAATGTGATTCTCTTCTAATTTCTACCACTTCTAAACCATCCCGTTCGGCAAGTTGTAACATTTCCTTAACCTGTGAATCAATAGAAAGCACTTGCCTTTCTTCTGATTCGGTTGATTTACGAGCATATAATACATATCTAATCTTTTGTATTGGTGCAAAGACTTCCTTATTAATCCTAGCCGTTGTATATGTTTCCATATATCAATGGTGTCAGAGAAAGAGTCTTTTGCTAAGTCTATGCAGAACTAAAAATACGTAGTATGGTCGCGATGTACCTTTTAGTTAAGGTTGTTCAGCGATAGAATGGACTTTGAATAATAAGGTCGAAGTGTTATTATTTAATTACAAGTTAATAGTTTTAAGTAGCCTAAACCTTTAGAAATAAAGGCATGGTGAAAGTTAGTCAGATCGTGCTTAAAGAACCCATCATTATGGGGTCGCACGATCTGCCGTATCTGGAAACGGATATGAGTGACTTCGGTCACTACCCATGTGGTGGGCTTTTTGCGTCTCAATCATGGGTTTTATTACTAAAACGCAAAATATTTTATATGGAAAAAGAAAATATGAAGAAGCATTTGTCTTTGAAAATATTGTTGGCTTTATTACCAACATTAATCTTCTGGCAAAATTATGCGTGGATGACAGGAAACACATACATGGGGATTGGTTTCCTAATTATTTGGGTTTTAATGATTTGGAATGTATTTCAGTTTACTGAAAAGAATCATATCTTTGAAAGATTCTTTCGTCTAACAGAAATCTCATTTTTCCTACTACCTCTTTCTGCTTTGGTTTTGACTTTTGTAATAGGATCGAGATTATCCTCTGGAGGAAGTGAGTTTGAGCAAGCAGGAACTATGGTTGGAGCAGCGATTGGAGGAACATTTATTACTGTAATCGCTTTCATTGTTGGTATCGCTGGTGGAATAGTAATGCATTTAATAACTAGAAAGTATGAAAAGAAAGCAGAGAAATTAGAACTTAAACAACCAGAAAACTTATCAAGTAAGCATGGGGTTATTCTATCAGTAGTAGCTTTAATCGCTCTCACTATCATCGTAGGAGTAATTTCAAGTGCAGAAAGTGCAACTAAAGAAGCTAAAGAAAAAGTAGCTCTGTCTCAAAGTTTACAACAAGGTGGAACACCTCAAACAGATACCACTTCTCAAGAACCAAAAACAAATCAAGTAAATAAAGTTAGTCTTGAAATAGTAAAGAAGGGATTTTATGAAGCTGACTATACTTCAGGAAGTTATCAAGATCAGATAACAATGGATCTGAAATTTACGAACGAAACAGACAAAGATATGAAAGGAGTAGAGGGTACCTTAACTTTCTATGATATTTTTGAAAATCAAATAAAAACAATCAGTGTTGGCTATGACAAAACGATTCCTGCTCATCAAAGTAAGGTTTGGAAATCAGGTATAGACTATAACCAGTTTATGGACGACGAAGTTAAACTAAAAGATACAGAATTAAGTAATTTAAAATATAAGTGGAATGTTAAAACTATTATTTATTCAGATGATAGTAAAGAAACATTTTAATTTATCAGACTTATATGAAATTACCAAAATTTATTCAAAACTATCTTCATAAGAAAGAAGGACTTAAAAAATACGAGGAATCTATTTCTTCCTTTTTATCAGATAGTAAAATATCAATTGAGGAAAATGATAAATTACTAGAAATCAAAAAGGAATTTAATTTAAAAGACGAAGATGTTAAAAAGATTCACAGTAGTTCCGTTGGAAATGTGTTCAAAGGTATGGGTTCAGATATGAGAATTACCGATGAAGAAAAAGCTTCCCTTGAGAAATTACTAGAATATTTTAATCTTTCAAAATCTGATATACAGTTTAATCAGGATAATTTTAATAAATATTATACCTTGGCTTTAGTTGATAAGGGTGTACTACCTACAATAGCTAATCCTCAATCTGAATTAAATATTTTATTCAAAGAAGATGAAATATTGCATTGGGCTATCGCTAGTAGTTTAATGAAAAGAAAAAAAGTAACTACTAGAATAAACTATGGTGGTTTTACTGGTTCAATTAAGATTACAAAGGGTGTTCGATACCGTGTTGGATCTATGGGGGTAAGCAGTGTTTCAAAAGAGATTATAGACAAAGAAGATTCTGGTGCTTTTTATATTACAAATCAAAGAATTGGCTATCAAGGATACATAAAACAATTTTCTTTCCCATTTAAAAAGATAGGATCACTAGAATTAAGATCTGATGGTTTACATATTTTCAAAGAAGGAAAAGAAGCCCCATATATACTACAGTTGAAAGATTACGAAGTTGCTCTAGCTATAATATCTTCCATCCTAAATAGATAAAATAATTTAAATACTAACTTAAAATATGGTCGAGTTTTCAGTTAGTATTATTAACTGAAAGAAAATAATCATTCTTCAGATCCTCTGAAAATCTGTAAGCATTGGCATGAGATAAAACTCCAAGATAAGAACACAAAGTGGCTTCAAGTTTCTTTTTATCTGTATTTCCATTTTTGTAGAGAACAATTTTCTCATTGATTTTTCTAGTAGCTCTTCTTAATGTTTTCTTTCTCACTAAAGTATGGTGTGGAAAAGAAATATATCCTAAAAAATCAACTCCCTGTGTATATCTAAGAATGATAGTTTTCTTTGGATGAATATTTAATTTTAAAGAAACTATTAGAAAATTTGATATACAAGGGATTAAATTAACCAAGTCTTCCTTATTGTCACTTACTATAATAAAATCATCAGTATATCTTACATAATTTTTTACCTTAAGATTTTGTTTAATAAACTGATCAAATTCATTCATGTATATATTGGCAAAAATCTGCGAAGTTAAATTACCGATTGGTACCCCTTTATGTTCAAAAAGATTTGATTGATTGGAATTAAAACTATCTATTATTTCTTTATCTCATCTCTCAATTTATTTATTTCATCCATTGTTTCTACTAACTCAAAAACTTTCTCAATAAACTGATAGGGATCAACTTTTCCATAAATTTCATGCAATTCCACTCTAATTTCCCTTTCTCTTTTATTTAATTCACCTATTTTTATTTTTTCATTTGAGATTCTTGGTCCAGGATGACGAACACCTAAATGGCTATCATTTTTAACATACCCATCAAGTTTTAAACCGCCTTGATCAAAACTTCCAACAGGAACACGATTTTCATTATTTTTCTTTTCAAAATTTTCCATATTATTTAATAAAATTATACTATTTATAATAATTTAATTATACAAAAAAAGATATAAAAGCAATAACTCCAAAAACCTACACAATACTAGAAGCTAAACTAGATGAAATAGGAAGAATGTTAGGTGGATGGATAAAATCCACAAAAGAACGCTAGGTAAAGCTCCCATTTTAAATGGGAGCTTTTAGCGTTTTAATGAGGTGAGAATTGCCTGGCGACCGAAAGCCCAAGATTGCTATTGCGGTTACTATCCCAGTTGTTGTTGACGTTCAAACCCTTGTCGTCAAAGTTGCCGACGTTGACGTGATTGCCATCCGAGTCGAGGTTTTGCCCACTTCTATCTATGTCACCAAAACTTGAGGTTTACTACTGTTCCCAGTTTATGTCCTCTCGTCTTTGAATTTAATTTAGGAGCAATTAATAAAATCCTCCCTTAGAAGTAAGCAAGAAATTCTCTTCATCCTTTTCCACACTCTGTCGTGATCCTTAAACCACAAACATTCTGGTGATCTCAAGGCGAGATATCTGGCGAATATGAACCGTAATCCATATTACATTAGCAAGATAGGTTAATTATAGCTGAAAATTAGAAAATAAAAAGAGCCTCCACAAAAAAAATTTCGCGGAGGCTCAAGTATTCAAGAGGAACAAGTCCTCAAGGTTTCAAGTTTCACTTCCTGGCGACCGAAAGCCCAAGATTGCTACCCCGGACACTATCCCAGCCGCTGCCGACGCCCAAACCCTTGTCGTCAAAGCTGCCGACGCTGACGTGAGGGCCATCCGAGTCGAGACTGGATGTTCTGGCGTAAATTCCACCGAACAAATAGGTACCTCTTACGGCTTTATAGGTCGTGATTGCCCAAACAAATTCAGGTGCATTGGGTGTCGTTTCGATTTCGGAAATCAATGCATGTTGTTCGTCCCAGTTTTTAGAAGTTGATTCGGGAACGATGTCCTTACGGATCATGTACCATTTTGTTTCAACCTTGTCGCTCTGAGAGAACTTCTGTTTTTGTTCGGCATACCATCCGCCTTCTTTTGAGTAGAAGTAACCATTCTTCATGGTACGAATCTCAAGAAGAGACATTGGACGGTTGGGACCTGCAACAAGCATAAAGTTGTTGTCATGGCACCATTCGAGAATTTCCTGTGCAGGAACTGTTTCGCCAAATTGTGCAAGCTGTTCGTCGGTGTAGGTGATTCCCTTACGTGAGTTCATCACATCTTCAGGGGAAATGAAATCCTTACCAAGGATAGTGCGAACCAATTCATAATCCGGAGCTTTCATGGAGAAACGCTTGATACCTGTAAGCAGGTAAGCAGCGAATCCAGGATTCTCATTCAGAACTTGTGCACTTTCTTCTGTCAGTCCAGCTTTGTTGTATTGGGCACGGAACGATTCGGTAGCTCTCTGTCCTTTCGGACTGTCTGCGGTTACCAGTACAGACGTGTTCAATGACTTTTTCATCGACATCATCCTTTATTGGTTTTACCGAAATCGCTCGGCAACGGCTTTTCTCGTTATGAGATGAGCTTTCTAAGTCCTAAATATAAGGCTCAAAAAGCTCATCTCATGGAAGTGATATTTTAAAAGAACTCTTTCTATTATATCATATATGACACTTTTGTCAATTTTCACAAAATATCGTAGGAAATTGTAAAAAAAGAGCCTTCGCGAAAAAAATTCGCGAAGGCTCAAGTATTCAAGAGGAACGAGTCCTCAAGTAATCAAGCATCACTTCCTAGCGACCGACAAACCGAGACTGCCACCGCGGCCACTATCCCAGCTGTTGCCGACGTCCAAACCCTCGTCGTCAAAGCTGCCGACGACGACGTGATAGCCACCCGAGTCGAGGCTGGATGTACGGACGTAAACGTTTTCAAACAATCTTTCTCCAGTATTGAGATAGTGTCCGATGATAGAGTAAACCATCATTTGTGCTGTCGGAACTTCTTCATCTGAAGTGACAAGGGACTGTTGCTCTTCCCAATTCTTGTTTGTTGAGTTAACCACTGGTGTTTTCAAAATCAACCGCCAGCTTGTTTCACCTTTGTCATTGGCAAATGCTTGGTTGTCATACCAATCCTGTTTGTAAAACAGAGTTTTGGTATTATTGGCAACCTTACTGCGAAGATCACAAATCGATAACGGGAACACCGCTACCAAAATGTGTGTGTCTTTACACATCATTAACTCTTCAGGAGTAAATGGTATTTCTGAGAGTATCGCGAGCTGACGTCTTGTTGGATTAACTCCAAAATGTTTCATAGCTTCGGGAATACCAAAGAAATTTTTTCCCATTATCTCCCGTGCTCCATCGTGTGAAGCATTCGGAACAATACATCCATTGATAGCATATTCTGCTAATCTTTCAACAAATGTAGGTTCTGTGTTAATACGGGCAACTGCAACTTCGGCTTTTTCGCCAAGTGATACCATTAACCTTTGGAATGCACCATTGGTTTGACCTGATGGAATTTCTGTCCATTTCATAATATGTTCTCCTTTTCTGTTAGCCTATTTCTAGGCGACTGGATTAATGGGCATACGTTCCCTTTATTACGTCTCGTTTCTCTTATGAGATGAGCTTTTTAAGTCTTAAATATAAGGCTCAAAAAGCTCATCTCATTGGAAGTGATATTTTAAAAGAACTCTTTCTATTATATCATATATGACGCTTTTGTCAACTTCTCCACTTTATTTTTATAAATAGCATATATTTAGCTTTAATAATAATTCATTGTTATGAATCTTCATATTTTTAATTTTTCGAACTCTTCTGAGTACTTTCGAATAATATCATCTATATCACTACTATCATCGAAATTAAAATTTAAACACTTTTCACTGATATCTATATTATATTTGAATGATTCTTTATATAGATATTCTGTCGATTCATCTAACAACCTATTTAAGCTGTGATTAAGTAATAACACTTCTTCTTGATAAGAATTAATAAACTCTGTGTATTTTACAGTCATATCAATATTAAATATAGACGAAACATTTTGAGCTAAATTTCTAAATTCACATAAAATATTATTGTTCATTACTGGTCTTGCATACTTCTCTATAAAAAGAAACATTTTTGATATTGGTATCAACATTTCAATTTGTTTTTTGTATTCTTTTACAAAATAGATATCTTCATTACAAGAATATAGACTTCCTCCTGTTATTATAGCTACCTTCCTTGGTATTCCAAATAAACTTTTTTCAATATTTTGTTTTTCTAATTTTCCAGAATTAAATAACTGTTCAAAATATTGTTTAGATTTTTGTAATTCTATATACCAAGTTTGGAAAATTTTCTTATGATCATTTTTGGTATCTCCATTCCAAGTATTGAGTTGATTACTTATAAATATTGGTTGATATTCTTTTGTAAACAATCCATTATCTAACCACAAAGATATCTTATCTTTTACGAGACATTCAATTGTTGTATTTTTACTATTAGCATACTCTTCAACTGAAGAAAGAATATTTTCTTTATCATAAATTAGATGTGCATCATTAGCTAATTTGTAGAATATATCTATAATAGGAAGTTCGGCAAAGAAATGGTGGAGTAAGAATCCATCTTTTTCAGAAGTACTATTTCTTATTTTTTTGATTCCGTCATTAAACATTCTTGAATATATACAGTTAATAATCAAATCCTTATCATCCTTACTCAAGATTTTATTTTTATTAAATATCTCATAAAGAAAAACCTCGTCCGCTATATATTTTTCATCTCTTGGGATTTCTTCGTCTAATAAAATTAGATCATCCTGTATTTCTTTTTGAAGATTATTAAAAGTAAATATATGTAATGTTTTTTCATACCCTAAATATGTATTCTTTATTAAAAATTTTATGCAATCATCAGTGTAAATATCTTTTTGAAATGATTGATTAATTATCTCTTTTAATTTTCCTAAATTATGAATAAAACCCTCAAGAGCTCTATGGTTACGTAGAAGTGATACCTCTGACTTATACAAAAATACTTGAGCCTCCATTTTCATCAAATCTTCTAATTGAATAATCTTTATATATCTATTGTATTGATTTGCTTCTGAATTACTTGCATTCCATCCTTTAGTTAAAACATGTAAGTCAGACTCTGATAATCCATCTTTGCCTGTTTTTTCAATATAAAGATCATTTTGAATAAGCATCCTCACTCTTTCATAGGGAGTTATATCTGATCTTCTTAAGATATTGGTTAGACTTTTCATATTATTTATTTCTTCTTAGTGTTTCTTCTAAAAATTCGACTCGTTCCTTCAATTCTGTGTTTACAATATTTTTAGAAAGAGTATAAGCAAGTCTAGCTATCATAGATGCTTGTTTGAGTGACATCTCTTTGTTTATCACCTTACGAATTGTGTCAGAAAGAATATTATTTATTTCTTCTAGGTTAATTGGTTTATTCATATTAGTTATTTTCTATAATCTCAAACCATGCTTTAACTTCATGGGCTCGACCACTTTTAATAATGTTTTTATATAATGCAAAAATAACATTTGGAGTTAATTTTCTTGCCCAAGAATTAATATCTATAATAAGTCCATCTTTCTCAAGTCTCTTGTTCCAATCCGTAAGAGTGCCTGTATCTATTTTGTATATTTTTGAAAATTCTAGTTGGGTTTTTATAGCAAGTAGCTTAAACACTACTTCTTCCTCAATACCAAACTTTTCTAGACTAACTCTCGGCTGACCTTTTAAAAAAGAAGGGAGAGACTTCCAAAGAGCATACGTCTCGTATGTTTGTTTTTTGTATGGATCTTTTATAAAGTCTTCTTCATCCATACATTTATAATTTAACTGCTTTTTTGCCAATTAATTTTTCTAGTCTTTGAAGAATGATAGATAAATACTCTTCGTCTATCTCTATACCAATACACTTTCTGCCTAAATGTTCAGCTCCAATAGCAGTAGAACCACTTCCTAAAAATGGATCGTAAATAATATCTCCTATGGATGTGTTGTCAGGAATAATTTTACGAAGCAACCCAATCGGTTTTTGCGTTGGGTGAAGTTTAGATTTGTTTGGTCTTGGATAATATATGACATTTTTAGCTTTAGATCTTTCAGTTTTATGTTTACCAAACCATCCATATGCTATGAGTTCATATTGAGATAAATAATCTTTTCGACTCATAACGGGCTGATTCTTAATCCAAATAAGCATTTGGCTGTAGTAAAAACCTGCATTTTTCATACCCATACGAAGTGACGGAAACATAGGATCTGCATTGAATATGTAACATGCATTATATTCTTCTAGGTATGGAACAACTGCACCCAGATATTTTCTAGTGAATTCTTCATACTCATCTTCACTTTGAATATGATCACCCGCAATTATCTTTTCATTTTTTACCCCAAGTTTTGCAAAACCTTTTTTATTCTCTACATACGCAACGCCGTATGGTGGATCGGTAATTATAGCCCGTATTTTATTTTTTCCAATTACCTTAGACACAAACACTTGATCTGTAGAATCACCACAACCGATAACATGATTTCCAACCTTATAGATTTCTCCTTTATTTATTTTCATAGATTTTCTTTGCCTTAAGGTTGGTAAATTTTTCCCATCGATCTATGATAATAGTTGCGAAGATTAAATCTTTTTCAACACCACGCCAACATCTACCGAGTTCCTCACATGCAATTAAATCACTACCACTTCCACCAAAACCACTGAAAACAACATGTAGTGGGGCACTACATCTTTTAAGAGGTTTTTCATTTAGAGTAACTGGTTTTTGTGTAGGGTGAAGATACTCAGAAGTAGAGTCTCTTTTTACTAACCATAGATCAAACATATCTTGTACTTCATCTAATATCTGGTTACCTGTTGTTACTTCCTGATTGAATATCTCAGTTCCATTTTTAATGTTTTGATTTAGGTAAGGGCTACCTAATGTTCCGTAAATCACAGGCTCATATATTCGGTTCCATGCGACTTTAGGAGTACAATTTTGATTTCCTTTTACCCAAAGACAGACCCTCCTCTTCTTGATCCCTACTTTTGTGTAAAGATTCTGTACCATAGAAATATTATTAGGATCACACCACGTATAAACATGGCAATCTGGTTTTGAAAAAATCAGAGCTGTTTTTATACTATTTTCAATAAAGTTTTCATATTCTATTTCTGTCTTAGAATCATCTTTACTTGTATATTCACCACCATATTCACTTTTACCTCCCATCCCTTTGTTATATGAAACGCCAACGTTATACGGTGGATCGAGATAGATAAAATCACACTTAGTACCTTCCATCATAGTAGCTACTTGTGCTTCATTTGTGGAATCTCCCACTAAAAGCATGTGTTTACCCATTTGCCATACTTCGCCTAGTTTTACTTTAGATACTTTGGTTTCTTTGATAGCTTTGTTCATATCAAAGTCATCTTCAACAAGGTCTACGTCATCGAAAAGATTTTGTAATTCTTCATCTCCAAAACCAACATCAAGAAGCATATTCATGTCGAACTCTTTAAGAAGTTCTTCACTCCATGATCCTGTATTTTTGTTAAGTCTCAAATTTAGTTCTTTTTCTTCTTCGAGTGTTAATTCTCTAGAGGGTATCATACACTCAATCTCTTCTATACCGAGATCAGCATATATTTTTATTCGTTGCTTACCTCCAATAATGACATTAGTCCGAGTGCCAATGTTGAGGACGACAGGAACTACTGTTCCAAACTTGTTAATAGACTTTTCCAAGTCTCTCTTTTCGCTCTCGTTTAACTTCCTCGGGTTGTATCCATTTTTGATCAAGTCTATCAGCTTGCGAGGAGCGATAGACCATATGATCTTTTTTTGTTTAGACATATGATTAATTTTTTAAAATATTTGCCTAATTACAAATATCTATTATTCATTTTTTCATGGATACACATATCAAAATAGACGCATTGATACGGAGATGAAATAAAAACATCCTTATTTTATAAAGATGTTTTTAATATGTTATTTAGCTTATTTGCTCTGGTTTGCTCGGATTAGATTTTATTATGGAAAGTTATATATTCATCTGTTACAGAAAGGACAGGAACTCTTTTTTCTGAATGGATATTTTTAACACCATTTTTCTTTAAAAAATTATTGAATGGTTTTGCACTTTTCCCAAGGTTAACTCTGTAGTTTATTCCACACTTATCTTTTTTGTTGATATTTTTTTCTAGTTCACTTGTACGAACCTTATCTTTTTGATCAGGCATATAAGTAATAATATTCTTAAGCATTTTAATATATTTAGGTTCTTTTAAACCATTCATCTCATAACTTAATTTGCCAATTTCATAATGATAAATATCATCACCTTTTAAAGAAAAAATAACTCCTGTTTTATTTTCTTTTATATCTATCTCTGAATTATTCATCACAATAGATTGATGAAATCTTTCTATGTCAGATAAATATTTATCTCTTTTAAAATATGAGCCTTCTGAAATGTCTCCTGATATAAGTTTAGTATATTCAATATCTTTATTTCTTTTATCTAAATCTTCAAATATAGTTTCAATCTTTACTTTATCTCCGTTAGAATTTTCAGCCTTATTTATATTTACATATAATTCTACTAGTCTAAAAAATACCCCCGCAAGTGACCGAGCATCTTTTTTATTAAAGTTATTTTTCTCAGTTATAAATTGCTTTCTTTTTTCTAGAGCAATAATATCTTCTGGGTTTAATTTAGAATTCTTATCTTTTCTTACATACTTAGATAACTCTTTTCCAAAACCAAGTTCCAAAAGTCTACTTGTTATATCAGACATTTCTGAATGAATTGAATCAAGCCTTTCTCCACCAATAACATACGTGGTATTGTTTATTAAGCTTTTTGCATCCTTAAGGCGATCTTCAAATATGGGATCGTTCTCGAGATTCTCTTTTTTCAAGAAACCCTCTATATTTTTCACCGATCCTTTTACAGATGTGAGTATTTCAGAATACAAAGCTTCTATCTTATTTTTTTCATTATCCCTTTCTTTTATCAGTTCGTTTAAATGGTAACAAAGCTCAATACCTTCTTTTGAAATAAAGGAGAAATAGTCATGGAAAGAGACCATAAAATCCTTATCACTTTTTGCCTTTATAAGTGTCTCATAAAGCATTTTTTCTTTTAGAAGCTTCTGTGCCATATCCTTAGTATATCAAAAATTGGCATTTGTTGGCATTTACAGGTAGCGACCCATAATCCTTGGTCTTACTCTCAAAAAGATGCTAAAATGTCCTTACAAGGGTTGAACCCACGGGTACCATACCCGAGTACACCGCAGGGATTATCTATTATCGGCAGATGCATCTGCCTTATTTTTCAATGATTTTTTGAAACCATTTTTTAGTAAAAACGAGCACCCCGATGAGATTCGAACTAATTGACTTCTTTTTAAATAAGAAGTAATCTAAAAATAAAAATCGACTTAAAAAATTATTCATATGAAACTAGATTTAAAATATGCTAATCTTTTTCCAGAAGTTTGGGAAAAATTAGGAGAAATACCAAGAACTGGTTGGGTAAACAGAAATGTTAAAAACCCTGAAACAGTAAGAGATCATACAATATCTTGCAGAAACTTAGTTATAAACATGATTGATGTTCTTACAGAATTCTCAATGTCTGACATACTTGATATATTAAATATGTTAGAAGTTCATGATTGGGGTGAAACAATCATAGGTGATCAAGTCATTGTTACCTATAATAAAGAAGAAAAAGAGAAGCTAAAGAAACTTAAATTTAAACGTGAATATGATGCGATGAGAATTATTTTATCCAATGGAGTAGATAGTCCTAGTGCACAAGTTTTAACCTTTTGGATTCGCTTTGAAAAAAGACAAGATAATAAATCTTCATTTGCTAAGCAAATTGATAAATTTCAATCAATTGAAAAAGCATGGGAGTATCAGCAAAAAGGTGAAAATGTTCTTGTTCAAGACTTTATCAATTATTATAAAAATGATATTGTTCATCCTATTCTCAAAAAAAGAATGCTTGAAATCGAAAAGTTAGCAACCGCTGTTTAAATAGTAATCTGTATACAAATGATTTTTGTACTAGATTAGGGAAATTACAAACAGATAGAACTAATTTAATTTTAAACCCCGAGATAAAATCCGGGGTTTTAATATGGCAAATTATTTATTATCGGATGACTCATCGGGGTTCGAGTCTCACCGCCTCCTATGGGGGTAAGTAGTGTTCCAAAAGAGGTCATAGATAAAGAAGATTCTGGTGCTTTTTATATTACAAATCAAAGAATAGGCTATCAAGGATACAGGAAACAATTTTCTTTCCCATTTAAGAAAATAGGATCACTAGAATTGAGATCTGACGGATTACATATTTTCAAAGAAGGAAAAGAAGCCCCATATATACTGCAGTTGAAAGATTACGAAGTTGCTCTAGCCATAATATCTTCTATCCTAAATAGATAAAATAATTTAAATACTAACTCAAAATATGGTCGAGTTTTCAGTTAGTATTATTAACTGAAAGAAAATAATCATTCTTCAGATCCTCTCCAAACCTATAAGCATTGGCATGAGAAAGAACTCCGAGATATGAATTCAGGGTAGCTTCAAGCTTTTCTTTTTCAAGAGATCCTGTTTTGTACAGGATAATCTTCTCATTAATTCTTCTTGTTGCTCTTTTTAAGGTTCTTTTCCTTATCAAGGTATGGTGTGGAAAAGAAACATGCCCCAGAAAATCAATACCATGAGTATATTTACGAATGGTAATTTTCTTTGGGTGAATGATAAGTCTTAATGATTCGTTTAAAAATCTAGAAATATCTAATTTGAGATGATCTAAATATTCTTTGTCTTCACTTACTATAACAAAATCATCGGTGTAGCGAGCATAATATTTTACTTTCAATTCATGTTTCATATATTGGTCAAATTTATCCATATATATGTTTGCAAAAAGCTGAGACGTAAGATTTCCAATTGGTAAACCAACACGATCAAATAATGTTGAGCGATCGCTTACAAAACTCTCAATTACTTCTATTAGTAATCCCATCAGTTTTTCATCTTTAATTCTTTGTCTTAATATCTCAATTAAAATAATATGATGAACTGAATCAAAGAATTTCTCAACATCACACTTCAAAATATAAACCATTCTGGTGTTATTCTTACTTGCTTTGATAATCATATTTTTGAGAGCAAGGACTCCTTTGTGTGTCCCTTTGCCCACACGACAAGAAAATGAGTTATCGATAAATGTTTTGTCATAAAGAGGATACAGTGTATGCATAATCGCATGATGTACTACACGGTCTTTAACTGTTGCTTTGTGAATATGTCTAAGTTTTGGATCTGAAATATAAAAGCTTTCATAACCACTATGTTTGTATGTTTCGGTTTTTAATTCACGATAAAGTTTAAATATTTCACTTTCAAGATTTTTTTCAAATAAAAGAATATCCTCCTTCAAACCTTTGTCACGCTTAAATTCCTCCCATGAATAAAATAGGTGTTCGGGCTGAATTAATGAATTAAATAAATTAATAAATACACGCATATGAATGAAAATGATGTACCGATTCTAAGAAAAATACATGAGCTGTATAAAACATTTCACGAATATAGAACTTTAGTTCCTAAACATGAAAGATTTTCAATCTATGAACGATCTGAAAATACGATGATTGATATTCTCGAATATGTCCTAGAAGCTAGTTATTCTTCAAAAGAAAGAAAATTGATGTTGCTTGAAAAAGCTAGTGTGAAATTAAACATCTTTCGTTTCTTTGTCCGCCTAATGAAAGAAAGCAAAACATTAGATACAAAGAAATACACCCTTCTTCAAAGCATCACCGACGAAATTGGTAGAATGCTCGGTGGATGGATTCGTTCAGTTGAACGATAAAAGCAAAAGGTATCCTAGTAGGATACCTTTTGTGTATATTGGATACTTCGGAACAACGAATGCCGACACCGAGCCATAGTTATCGTTGGCATTGGACACATCGTTCGTGTCGAACTTAAGCTTGTCATCATTGAAGTTCCAGATAGGAGCCTTCGAGAACACGCTATCGGCATCAGGAGTTTTACTACTTTCCATCCAAGTCACAAACCACGAAATATGATATTGCACATAAATCACGATTTTGTATTTTATCTGGCAACACAATTACTTGCTTGCCTTAAAAAGTAGTAAGCAGTATCCCTTATCACAACGACACTGTTATAGTAACCTTAATCACTATAATTCTGGTCGAAGATTTCTCATAAGAGAAAGAGTTCGGTGATAGTCATCCGTAAACGACTATACACTAACCTAGACTCACTTTTACTATATCAGTTTTTCAATTAAACGCAAAAATAGGGTTACCCATGTGGATAACCCTATTTAAAAAAATTTTTGAAATCAAGAATCAAGGAATCAAAAGATTCAAGAATTCAAATTACAAGGATCAATTCTGCGGAACAACGAACGCCGACACCGAGCCAAAGCAAGCGCGGGCACCGGACACACCGCCCGTGCCGAACCGAAGCTCGTCACCACCGAAGCCCCAGATAGGAGCCCCCGAGAACACGCCACCGGCCCCAGGAGCGAATTCATCACCAGGGCAATCGGTATCAAGTTCTTCCCAACGAACGTAACGTTCAGGATGAACAAGTGCCATACAACCGATAGCGAAAGCACCGAGTCCGAATTCGTTACCTGAGAAGGTTTCCCTTGCTCTGCGAACTGATTTACCACGATGTCTCATTCCATATTGAACGGCGAGAATCAGGATGTCACCCTGTTGTTCAGATTCCAATTGTTCAAGGAAACTGAGTGTACGGGGGTGCTGGCGAATCTGAGCAGTGGTAATTTGCCCTTCACGGTAGTTTGTGAAGCTACGGTTTTCAGCAACTTTGCTGTGAACCAACTTGAGAGCTTCACAATACTGTTCGGCAGGATCGGTAATCGCAGGAAAATGTTTTTTTGCTACCGCTGATACTTTTGGAATGGCGAACCATCCTTCGGCACCGTCAGGTAATGCAGGTAATGTTTTGATGAATTCCAATGCCTGCGTCGGATCAAGTCCGAACATGTTGGCAATGGTTTGCACCTGTTCCATAATCGGCTTCATCTTGTACTCACTGGGGTAAGTGTAACTTGAAGACACTACCTCATTGGCATACTGGTTGGGTGTAGTCATTTCCAGAATGATAGCTTTTACAGCTTCTTCAACCCTGTTTTTGAACTCACGACCATTGCTGATGATCCCAGTTTGAACATTAGTACTTGTTGAATTTACTTTACCAACTGCAGTCTTTACAGCTTCTCTGCCAAGATCTGCGACTTTGTCTGTTTGTGCAGACGTGATCAACTTTTCTGTTGTCATTGTCTTATCCTTTTAGATTTAAAGAACTGGGTCCCGACACCCAAGTCCTCGATTGTTTGATAGAGGTCGGGTATCGTTAAACTAATGTCTATTATATCATACTTGACGCTTTTGTCAACCTTTTTAATTATCAACATCAACATAATCACTATAGTAAATAATTCCGTCGTCGTCACTATCTCCCCCTAGAAAAGCCATGATTATAGTGCCCTCATTTACATGTTTATCTAGAGTTGTATTTATCAGCAAAGAAAATGCATCCGCTAGGTCATCATGTTTCTCTATCCCAAAACCAACTAATTGTTCAATTAATTTTTCACATCCAACTCTTGGAAATTTTATCATTCCAGATTTTAAAGGAGCAGAAGTTAATGCTAATCGAGTTCTTTTGTCTCCTTTAGGTACCACAGACTCAGCCTCTACTCCTTGAGTCTCTAAAACCTGAGGTAATGCTTCTTGATAAGCGACACTTTCAACAAATAACTTATCGTAATTTCCTAACATTTGTGTTCTTTTATAATTTTTTATCAAATCAACTTGTGTGGGGAAATTTAGTTTTTCCATAATTGGATTTGGGAGAATATATATTCTCATTTTTTCACATCTTCCATAAATATGAGCAGATACAATTGCTGTATAATCAGCAGAGTTTTTAGTTGAAATTGCAAGATCTACCGCTGTATAAGTTCCACGATAAGCTTTATGTCTTACGCCTGGTAATTCTTCATAATATTGAATCCATTCAGGGTATATAACTTGATCATCACTTGGAATAATACGAAGTAGATATTCTCGTTGCCATGATATTTCACTAGATATATTTAACTTTTCTTCTTCTACGTCTTGAGGTGTTGGATATTTTCCAGGCCATAGACAATTATCATTTTCATCTAATAGTGGATATTCTTTGAATACACCTTTTGCTCTACCTTGATTAATTTCCTCTTTAATTCTCATAAGAAGTGAATCTTCGTGCAGTAAATTCCCAACAATAATTAATCTGGTATTTCTATCTCCTGCGGGGATAGCTTCACCTCGCAACCAGTTATAAGTTTTATCTCTGCTTTGATTTAACTAACCACATTTGGCACTTTTAATTCTAACATTTCCTTTGGCGTTTTTCCATTTAAACCACAATGTTCTAAGTTGTTGTAATATATATTCCACTTTTTTAATTTAATTTGCAAG
>Ga0153915_10000359_pt1 | contig 41413 bp, 28 predicted proteins | sample Opewatmetagenome_2_FD_107003 | JGI IMG/M metagenome (GOLD analysis project Ga0153915, IMG submission 107003) | Freshwater wetland microbial communities from Ohio, USA - Open water 3 Core 3 Depth 3 metaG | ecosystem: Environmental > Aquatic > Freshwater > Wetlands | place: USA: Ohio, Lake Erie...
ACCCTGCCCGCGCGCCACCACCACCAGCCGCTTTCCGATCCCCTGCCTCTGGAACTCCGGCAGCACGGAGATCGGCCCGAGCCCGAACCATTCGCCGGCCGCCTTCGTCACCTTGACCGGCGACACCGCCACGTGGCCGACAATTCCCGACTCCGAGACCGCGACCAACGACAACGTTAGCTCCCCCGCATTTCTCAATGCGTCGACAAGCAGGTGCTCACGGCCGCAGGTATGCTCTGCTCCGCGGAACGCCATCTCGGTCACCTCCCGTATACGCGCGACGTCGGCCGGGATCTCAGGACGGATGCTGACAGTGATCATGGACAAGAATGAACCGGATGATCATTTCAGACCATGGCCCATCGTGGAAGTTCTATTGCATCGGGCTCCGGCTGTGGCCTGCTGCGGGAGCCGGGCGGCATCCCAAAAATCGGGGGCCGCTGGCTCACTCCGCCGGCGGGATCAGGGCGATATGGGTCGGCCGGTCGCGGTCGCAGGTGAGGCGGCCGTCGCGAAGCTCGAGCTCGACGACCTGGATCGAGCTGCGCCGCTGTCCGGGGCCGTCCTTTTTTGCGTCGGGCCCGGTGCGGCCGGGATGGGTGAAGTAGAAGAGATATGGCCGGTCGCCACTCACGGTCACCATGGCGTGCCCGCCGATGACCCCGTCGTCGGCGCCCTTGCCGGGAGCCTCGAGCAGGTTGCCCGGCTGCACGGTCCAGTGGACCGCGTCGTCCGAGCGGTAGACGCCGAGTCCATGCCAGACGTCGACGATCATCCAGAAGCTGCCCTTCCAGGAAAAGACGTTTGGCCCCTCGCCGGGACGCTCCCCCACTCCGGCGACTTTTCCGCGGTCCTCCCAATGATACAGGTCGCGGCTGTCGGCGTAGTAGATCGATTTGCGGTCCCGCTCGTTGTTGTACCACATCCGCCAAGTGCCGTCGGGCAGCCGCGAGACGCACGCGTCAATCACCCGGTCGGAGGCGAGCTTCAGGGTCGACTCGCACTTCCACTTCACGAGGTCGGGGCTCGTGAAGTGGCGGATCTCGCGCGGGTGCTGCCAGTCGGTGAAAATGCCCGGCACGAAGGTGAGGTACATGTGGTACGTGCCCGCGTTGAAGATCACCTCGGGCGCCCAGTGCGTCATGCCCTCGCCGCAGCAACTCAAGTCGGCCGTGCCGCGGTAGGTCCACGTCGCGCCGCGGTCCGACGACTCGGCGATCCCGATCCGGGTGCCGTGGACCCACGACACGCCCGGCGCCTCGCTCGCCGGCGCGGTCGCTCGGCGATTGGTGTAGAACAGGAGCCATTTCTTCTCCGCGCGGCTCCAGATCACCGTCGGATCGGCCGCGCCGTCGTAGACCGGATCGCGGAAAAGCGGCTTGGGAGCCACGGCGCCGGCGGGAGCGGATTCCGCGGACATCGCGGATGCCAGGATCAGGCCGAGCAGCGGGGCGAGCGACCACCGGGAGAGTCGATGTGAGATCATGGTTGGCGTCGGAAATGTCATTCTTTGCGCAGAACAAGCGTATCGCCTGCGTCCTCGATCTCGAGGAGCCTGGCGCGTTCGTGAAAATCGATGTTGGGCTGGTGCAGCGCCATCATCAACTGGCCGTCGAAGCGGCGGAAGATCATCGCATGCCCGCCGTCGGCCCTGAACACCGGCTCGGCCTGCTGCTCCCAGGGGCCCGCGAGCCTGCCGGTGCGGGAGATGGCGATGCCGACCGTGTAGCCGTCCCGGCCTCCGCTCGACCAGAGCATGAAAAGCCGGCCCGACCTGCCCCTGAAGAGGAACGGCCCGTCGGTGACGTGGCAGCCGTACTGCCCGGACTTCATGCTCCACGGCGCGTCGCTTCCGTCGAAGAGCCTGACAGGCTCGCCGGCAACATCGGAAAGGTCGTCCTTCAGGCGGATGCACTCGATCGTGCCATCCTTGATCTGCACCCATTCGTGGCAGAACACCATGTAGGGCACGCCGTCCTCGACCCAGAGGGTGCCGTCGAGCGTCATCATGTCGGCCGGCAGATGGGCGCGGTTCTGAAACGGTTTGAACGGCCCGAGCGGCGTGTCGGCCGCGAGCACCTGGGTGCCGCGCTTCACCCGAGGGAGCCAGTTGCGCCACTGCTCGGGGAACTTGTCGTCGGTGTTGAAGGTGGCGAACAGATAATACCGGCCGCGGTAGGCGTGCACCTCCGGCGCCCAGATCCCGCGGTGCGCCCAGAAATCCGGGGGCGTCTCGAAGACGCTCTTGGGGCCCTCCCAGCGCGCGAGATCCCGGCTCCGGTAGACGACCACCGTGGCGGCGCCGCCGGGCCCGCGCCTCCGCGAGGAGCAATACAGGTAATAGGTCTTCGTCGCGGGATCGGGCAGGACGAAGACATCGCGCATCCGCTCGTCGGCGAGGCTGACGATGCGGCCCGGCGTTTCAAGCGGCGGTGGTGGCGGCGGTTCAGCCGCTGCCGCGAGAGTGGCGCCGGCGAAGAGGGAGATGGCGAAAAGGAACGCTTTCATGAAATCCGAGATTCCGCTGCTCCCGCGGCCGGCCACTGCCTGAAAGCTGCAGGGGCGCAGTCGCAGGCAGCCGCCAAATCTGGAGGGCGCCGCGGCTCCAGGGATGCGCACCGCCCGAACCCTGGGCCCGGAGCGGCAACGGCAGCGCACCGCTCCGCATGGATTGTCGGCCGCATGGCAACCTGCCGCGGATGTGTCCTAGAGCTCAAGCACGACGACGGACTTGGCGGGGAGCGCGACGTTCAGCGTGTCGCCGACGATGTTCGCGCCGGTGAACGCCTCGGGATGCACCGCGTTGGGCGTCTCGAAGGTGTTGCGCGAATTCATCGCCGGGGCTGTCAGGATGCGTCCGGTGACTGCCTTGGGCGAGATCCCCTGGAGCCTGCAGCTTACGGCCACCGGCTTGTTGGGATTCGCATTCACGAGCGAGAGGTGGATCCTGCCGGCGTTGTCGCGGGAGGCGGAGGCGCTCACCGCCGGGATCCCCTGGTTCCCGAGCCGGTATTCGGGGCTGGTCAGCTCGATCGCGAGCGAGCGGGCGCCTTGGTGGACCTTGTACATCTCGAAAACCCAGTAGGTGGGCGTGAGGACCATCTTCGGCCCGTCGGTGAGGATCATCGCCTGGAGCACATTGACCATCTGGGCGATGTTGGCGCCGGCCACGCGGTCGGCATGCTTGTGGAAGATGTTCAGGTTGATACCGGCGACCACGGCGTCGCGCACCGTGTTCTGCTGGAAGAGGAATCCGGGGTTGGTGTTCGGCTCGACGTCGTACCAGGTGCCCCACTCGTCGACGATCAGGCCCACGCGCTTCGCCGGGTCGTACTTGTCCATGATCGCCGCGTGCTTCGCGAGGTACTCGTCCATGCGGAGGGTGTGCTTGACCGTGGCGAACCAGCCGGCCTCGTCGAACTCGGTCGCCGAGCCCTTCTTCTTCCAATCGTCGGTGGGCAGGGTGTAATAGTGGAGCGAGAGGCCGTCCATCTGCTTTCCGGCCATGGCCATGAGAACCTCGGTCCAGTTGAAGTCGTTGCCGCTCGAGCCGCCGGCCACGCGGTAGATCCTGTTGCCCGGATAATTCTTCGCGAAGGTGTTGTAGCGGCGGAATTCGTCGGCGTAGTACTCGGACCTCATGTTGCCGCCGCAGCCCCAGCTCTCGTTGCCAACGGCCATCATCGGCACCTTCCAGGGCTTGTCGCGACCATTCTGCCGCCGGAGGTTGGCCAGCGGGGAATCGGCGTCGGAAGTCATGTACTCCACCCACTCCATCATCTCCTGCACGGTGCCGCTGCCGACGTTGCCGCAGACGTAGGGCCCGGTGCCGACCTGCTCGCAGAAGTCCATGAACTCGTGCGTGCCGAAGCTGTTGTCCTCGACCACGCCGCCCCAGTGGGTGTTGATCATCTTGGGACGCCGGTCGCGCGGCCCGATGCCGTCGCGCCAGTGGTACTCGTCGGCGAAGCAGCCGCCCGGCCAGCGCACGTTGGGCACGTGCAGCTCGCGCAGCGCCGCGACGACGTCGTTGCGGATGCCCCGGGTGTTGGGGATGGGCGAGTCGGGCCCCACCCACACGCCGCCGTAGATGCAGTGGCCGAGGTGCTCCGCGAACTGCCCGTAGATGTTGCGGTTGATCACCGGCCCCGGGTTGTCGGCCTTGAGCACAAGCTTGGCGCCCTTGGCCGGCGCCGCCGGATCCTTGCCGCAGCCGGCGAGAAGGCACGCGGCGGCCGCAGTCAACGCAACAACGCAGGGGAAGGTGCGGAACAGGGGTTTCACGGGAGTAATGGGGCGCAATCGCACGGCGAGGGCAACACTGTTTCAAAGCCGCACGCGCCGTCCAGCCGTCCGCCGCGGCAGGTCAGCGCGCCCGCACGCCGGAGACGGTATAGGTCGTGATCGACTGCGCGACGGCGGTCGCCGCGAACACCCGGTCCTTCACCTTCGGGGCCGGGAGCGCCGCATTCCTCTCTGTCGCCGAGGTGCGCTCGCAGACCACGGGGCCCTCGACCGCGGCGAAGGCCCGCAGATCGTAGACCACGGGGACGTCGGCGGCGGTCGCGTTGCGCGTCACCAGCACCACGACGCCGGCCTCCCGATCCCAGGCGGCCACGGTGTTCGGATCGTCGACCGGCGCACGCTCAAGTCGGCGAGCAACCTCGCCGCGCTCACCACGCTCGACGCCGATTTCGTCCGCCGCCTCCTTCGGGGCGCGGAGGCCCGGGCCACCCGGCTCCGAGCGCCTTCACTTCGCACTTGGTTGCGCGGCAAAACCGGGATAGGAATCCGCCTGCTTTCCAGAAAAGATGCCCCGCCCCCTCGCTGTTTTCGCCTGCGCCGCCTCCTTATTCGTCTCCCTGGCGCCGGCTGCCCCTTTGAGCAGTCGCCTGACGCTGGACGAGCGGCGCTCCCTGCAGCGGGAGGCCCTGCTCATCATCGAGATGATGCAGGACTTCCATTACTCGGATCGGCCCTTTCGGGAGCTTGACTCAAAGGAACTGCTCGATCGTTACCTCACGCGGCTCGATCCCGACCGCTTGGTTCTCACCGCTCCGGAGGTGGAGTTCATTCACCGGCGCTTCGAGCGCAATCTGAAGACCGTCTATCTGTTCAAGGGAGACCTGCAGCCGGCCCTGGAGATCTTCGACCAGTTCGCCTCCCGCGCGCTCGCTCATTGCCAATGGCTCGACGCCCGCTGCCGGCGCCCCATCGACCTTTCGGCCGACGAGAAGGTCAGGACCGAGCGTCGCGAGGCCGCCTGGCCCGCCGACGCCCGCTCGGCAGAGGAGCTATGGGATCGCTGGCTCAAGCTCGAGTATCTCGGCGAAATCCTGACCGGCCGCGAAGAGCCGGCCGCCATCGCTTCCATCATCCGCCGCAACCATGAAACCCGCCGCCGGATCGAGGAGATGGATCCGCTGGCGGTCCGAGAATTGTTTCTCAACACGCTGCTCGAACTCTTCGATCCGCACAGCGGTTATTTCTCGAGGGATCACGCGCGCGAGTTCGACCTGATGATGTCCGCCACGCTGGTCGGCGTGGGCGTCGATCTGCAGTCGGTCGACGGCCATTTCACGATCCAGGCGCTGGAGCCAGGGGGGCCGGCGGACAAACAGGGGGAGATTCATCCGGGGGACGTCATTCAGGCGATCGGGGAGGCCGGCAGCCCGGCGGTGCCGATCGACGGCAGGCGATCGCGCGAAGTCGTCGAGATGATCCGCGGCAAGCCCGGGACGATTGTCGAACTCACTGTGCGACACGTCGGCGAAGGAGATTCCACCGTGGTCAAGCTCACCAGGGCGCAGATGCCGCTCCAGGATGGCCGCGTCCGCGCATCCTTGATGATGCTTCCCGGAGAGGGCCGCCAGGTGCCCGTCGGGCTCATCTCGCTCCCGTCATTCTACGGCAAGATCGATGATTCCACCGATCCTTCCAGTATGACACGCGACGTCCGCGAGCTGATCGAGCGCCTCTCGGAGCAGAAGATCGAGGGTCTGGTCATCGACCTTCGCAACAACGGCGGCGGGCTTCTCGACGAGGCCATCCACCTCGCGGGCCTGTTTGTGCCGGACGGCCCGATGGTGCAGGTGGTCGGGCTCGACGGCAAAACCGAGGTGCTTCGCAACGACACGCCCGGCGTCGCCTACACCGGGCCACTGGTCGTTCTCACGTCCGGCAACAGCGCCTCGGCGAGCGAAGCTTTCTCCGGGATTCTCCGCTGCCACCGCCGGGCGCTCATCGCCGGCGCTCAAACGACCTTCGGCAAGGGAACGGTGCAGGGGGCCACCGATCTGCACTCGCTCCCTCCGGAGACGGCCCGCGCGCCCCAGAGCCTCTGGGGCGCAGTCCGCATCACACGCCAGCGGTATCACCTCCCCGACGGCGATTCTCCCCAGGTCAACGGCATCCGCGCCGACATCCCGCTGCCCGAGTACGAGCCGCCGCGATCGCACGAAAGGGACCTGCCCCACGCCCTGCCCTGGAGCTCGATCGCCTCGGCCATGCCGTCGACTCCCGCCGCGAACACCACAGCGGCGCTCAGCGACGACCTGAAGAATCGCCTGGCGGCCCTCGCCGATTCCCGGCGCCAGTTACCGGAATTCGAGCTGGCCCGGCGGATCGTCGCCTGGAAACACCGCTGGTGGGATGCCGATGAGCTTTCGCTCCAACTCGAGCGGCGCAGGCGTCTGCGCGCTGACTGCGATGCCGAGCACCATCTTCTCCGGACCAAGCGTCAGGAATTCGTCGCCCGGGAGGGTTATTCGCGCACCTCCATCGATCTCGCCGCGGTGCGCGACGCCGACGATCGGCACCAGGCGCTTCTTCGCTCACGCCGGCTGGCAAGCGGCGCGCCGTGCGCGGGCCGCTTCGAATGGAACGTGTATCACCATGTCGGAGCCGACGGCCGAATCAGGGAGATCAAGGTCGACCGCCTGGACTACGACGCCGTGCCCGGAGAGGCCGACGCGCTTGCCGCCGCGTGGACCAGTACCGTGGGCACAGCTCCGGCGCCCGGAAAGATCCAGGCGGTCCTCGCCGACCTCAGGGCGCGCCAGCGTTCGCGCGACGAGGCTCCCGATATCCCCGCGGTGTTCCGGACGCACCTCGGCGCCGGGCTCACCCCTGCCGCGCTGGCATCGGGGATGGATGCCTTCTTCCAAACGGCCGCCGAGCTCGACGGCGATGCTCTCCGCGACCACCCCTCACTCGACGTGCCCCTGCGTGAAAGCCTGAGGATAGCGGCCGATTGGGCCAGGCTCCAGCACGAGCCCTCTCCCGCAATCCCGAGCCAATGACGCCAGCCCCTTCCCTCCCCAGGGCCCCATGAGTCCGCGCATCCCGCAGGTTCTCGCCCTTCTCTTGTCTCTCGCGGCATCCTCGCCTGGCAGTGCCGCCGGTGAATCCGCTCCCTCTCCGGCTCGAGTCCCGGGGACCGAAGCGCCAAACGCAACGGCCCCGGCCAAGGTGGAGCCCGAGAAAGATCCTGCGGCCGACCTCTACTGGCAGGCACTCGCTATCCTCGATCTCGGGAGGTCCGGCGATCTCGCGCGAGGGCGCTCCCTTCTCCAGCAGGCCGCGGACCTCGAGTTCGCACCTGCCCAACACCGCCTTGGAATCTCGCTGCTCGCGGGATACGATGGCTTCACAAAGAGCAAGCGCAAGGGAGCGAACTGGATCCGCCTTGCGGCTGAGCGAGGCGACGCCTTCGCCCGGGTGAACCTCGGCTTCTGTTATTACAGCGGCATCGGCGTGTCCAAGGATCATCAGGAGGCCGAGCACTGGCTGGATGCCGCAGTCGACCCCAAAGCCGACTACACCGTGCCGAAGCCGCCGCCGGAGTTTCTCGCCGCGCAGTCCCGGCGCGCTCCGGAAACCGAAGCCACCCTGTCCGGAGACCTCCCGGTCGACCGTGCCGACCTTGTCCGGGCAAAAGCTTTCCTGATCCTGGCCTGCATCTCCGCAGAGAAGGGAGATCTGGCAAAAGCCCAGGAACGCTATGTGGCCGCCGCAACCATGGGCCCCGGAGGCAGGGCGGGCATTCCTGCAGCCGCGGGAAAAGCCGCGATCAACTATGCGTTCGGGCGGGGTGTGCCGCGCGACATGGCGAAGGCCACCGAAATGCTCGATCGAGGCAAAAAGCTGGGAGCCCGCGCGAGCGCTTCCATCGCCCACACCCTGGTGGACGCGCACCTCGTGGACGATTTCGCCCAAGCCGACGTCGAGGAAGAACTCACCGACGCCAGCGCGGAGATCCAGAGCGACATCCAGTACAGCATCGCCGGATCGTTCGCCGATTCAAAATCGCCCGACTACAATCCCGGCGAGGCCGCCCGTTGGTATGAACTCGCCGCTTCCGGGGGAGAGACATGGGCGATGCTCTCGCTCGCCTTTCTTCACAACGACGGGCGCCTGGGCAGACCGGACCCCGCGAAGTCCTTCGAGTGGTTCAAGCAGGCCGCCGAGAAAAAGGGCCATCTGCTCGCCTGGGCCAACCTGGCTATCTGCTACGGCAATGGAATCGGCGTCGCCCGCGATTCCGAGAAGGCGCTGGAGATCTGCAAAAGGAAGCGTGATCAAGAGATCGTCTGCTACCTCGGGACGATCGGCCAGCTGCCCGCGAATATCCTCACTTACGATCAGGCGGCGGAGCTGAACCGCACTTGGGCCAGCCAGAAGAAGGATCCCCAGGCCCAGTACTTGATGGGCTTCCGGTGCCTGTTGGGCTGGGGCGCCAAAGTCAGCGCCCGGGACGCCGCCAGCTGGTTCAAGAAGGCGGCCAAGGCGGGGCATCGGAGAGCACTCTGCGAATTGGGGGATTTGTATTATTCGCATTGGGCGGATCTCGGCTACAGTGCGCAGTGGGAGGGAGCCAAGATGTCAGTCAAGTATCTGCGCCAAGCGGCCGATTTGGGCGACGCCGAGGCGATGTCCCATCTTGCATTCGACTACCAGAAAGGCATCGGCATCCCCGAGGACGACAGCCAGGCGGTCATATGGTATGAGAAGGCCATCAAGGCCGATCCCGCCCAGGTCCAAGCCTACAACGAGCTTGGCATAATCTATGAGGAGCGCCTGGACAAGGCCAAGGAGCAAGGGTGCCCAGCCGCGGAGATCGGCGAACTCCGCGAGAAGATGTTTCGCCACTACCGCGAGGCCGATCGTCTGGGATCGGCGGCCGCCGCGTGGAATCTCGGCCTGCTCGCCTACCAAGGCGCGGGAGATAAACCCGATTCCCATGAAGCTTATGTTCATTTTGACACGGCGGCAAACCGGGGGCTCCCCGCGGCGCACCGCTACCTGGGGCAGATGCACGAACACGGCGAGGGGGTTCCGGTGAATTTCCGTGAGGCTGCCTATCATTACCGCATCGCGGCGCTCGACGGCGACACCAAGGCGCTGATCCGCTTGTGCGAGTTTGTTTTCACCGGCAAGGAAGGGGTTTCGCAAGACTTCGACCGCGCGCAATTCTGGTTCATCCGCCTGCAGCAGCAGGGAAAACCGGGCGCGCTTGTCCCCTTGTGCGACATCCTGCTGGGGAGGCACGACTACACCACCGCAATGAAGCTCGTCCGGATGCTTACCGATGCGAACGACAATTGGATCAAGGGGGCGGCATACGAACGGATGGGAAGAATATATGCGGAAGGGCTTGGCGTAGAGCTCAGCCCGTCCGAGGCGCAGCGCTGCTATGCAAAGGCCCGCAAGCTAGGCAACGAGGACGTCCTCTTTCGGGATGCACAAGCCCTGCTCAAGGAGGGAAGGAAGGCGGAAGCCATCCCGCTGATCGAGCGCGCCGTTGAGAGGGATCTGCCCATCGCGAATTTCACGCTCGGCTGCCTCCTGTTGGCGGGCGACGGCGTCGCCCAGGATCCCGCCCGCGCATGGGCCCTGATCCGGAAAGCGGCAAACGAAGGGCTCGTCGATGCCCAGTTCTGCGCAGCGCTCGCCGCCCTGAAAAAGATCCCCGGCGCCCCGGATCTCGATGAGGCGCTTCGGCATGCCGAGGCAGCCGAGACCGCCGGACATCCGAAGGCCAGACTCGTTCGCGAGCAGCTTGAGAAGCTCAGGGTCCAGCCCGAGACACACGCAACCGAGGCGGAGCCGCGAAAATTCTGATCCGCGCGCGTCCTGGATCCCCTTTCCTCTTTCCGGTTCAGCCTCATGAATCCGCAGCCTCCGGCACTTCTCATGAGGCTTAAGTTTGGACATCCCCGCGCTTTTCCGTTTTGAGAGGAGAAGCCAACCAGCCATGGAGATCGTCCACCCGGCACTTGAGCGATTGCAGGTCCGCATCGGCCGCTCCTTCCGCGACCCGATGCTTCTGCTCACCGCGCTCACGCACAGCTCCTACCTGCAGGACCACCCGGAGGCGGGCCCGCACAACCAGCGGCTCGAGTTCCTGGGCGACGCCGTCCTTCAGCTCATCCTCTCCGAGGAGCTCTACCAGCTTTACCCGGAGGAGCGCGAGGGAGCCCTGAGCAAGTGCCGCGCGACCCTGTCGAAGGGGCGCTTCCTCAGCCTGCTGGCCCGCGACCTGGGCCTCGACACCTCGCTGCGCCTCGGCCAGAGCGAGGAGCAGACCGGAGGCCGCCAGCGCGCCTCGATCCTCGAGGACGCCCTCGAGGCGGTGATCGGCGCGATCTACCTCGACAGCGATTTCGCGACCACCCGCTCGGTGGTGCTCGGCTGGTACGGCCCCCTCCCCCTCCGGCTCCCGGCCCTCGTCGAGGACGAGAACCCCAAGGGCCGCCTTCAGGAACTCGTGCAGGCGGTGCATGGAAACAACGCCCTCCAATACGAGGTCGTCCGCGCCGACGGCGCTCCCCACGAGCGCGAGTACGAGGTCAGCGTGCGTCTCCACGACACGATCCTCGGCACCGGCCGCGGCACCTCGAAGAAGATGGCCGAGGAGGAGGCAGCGCAGGCCGCCCTCGTCTCCTTCCGCGCCGCTCCTCCACGGCCTCCCGTCGCCTGACCGCCGCAGGAACGCAGCCCGAGGCCCCCGGACGAATTGCCTGTCGCCCGCGCGGCTCCCGAGCCATGCTCTGCCCGATTCCCATGACGACCGCGGCCGATATTCCGCGATGGAAACTCACCGGGGTGTGTCCGCCCTCCCGGGGAGCCGTGCTGGCCGCACTCATCGAGCACCATCCCGCTGCGGTCTGGATCGTCGTGGTCGAGGAGCCGCGCGATGCGGGCGCCCTCGCCGAGGACATCGGCCTCTTTCACGCGGCGGCAGGCGCGCCGCAACCCCCGGAGCTCCGCGTGTTTCCCGAATCGATCGCCGACAGCCGGTCGATGCGCGAAGCGTTTGCGGCGTCAAGCGACCGCCTCACCGTCCTCTCGGCGCTCCGCGCGAGGCGTGCCGGCGGCGCGGCGGCCCAGCCGCTCGTCATTGTCACGACGCCCTCCGCGCTCCTCCAGCCCGTGCCCGCCCTCGAGGAGGCGGCCGGCCGGGAGGTCGTCCTCAGGCGCGGCCAGCCCCAGCCGTTCACGGCGCTCATCGAGCAGCTGCGCTCGTTCGACTACGACTGCGAGGCGGTCTGCGAGGAGCCCGGCCAGTACGCCGTGCGCGGTGGCCTCATCGACCTCTATCCGGTGACGGCCAACCAGCCTTTCCGGCTCGATTTCTTCGGCGACCAGGTCGAGGACATCCGGCTCCTCGACCCGGTTTCCCAGCGCTCGGGCGAATCGGTCGCTTCCGTCACCCTCGTCGCCTCTCCCAGCCTGCGCCTGGTGAGCTCCCCCGCCAGCTTTGCCGACTACCTCGGGGCTCCTGCCCACCTCGTGTTCATCGAGCCCGCGTCGCTCGAGGAGGTGTTCCGCCTGGCGGGAGGCGGGCAGGCCGCCGACGCCGCGCCTCCGGGGCTTGCCGCCATCCTCGCGCGCTGCAGCGCGAGCTTCGGCGTGAGCGACCTCGACGAGGCATCGTCGCTCTTCGACGGCACCGGGAGCGAGGAGACGTGGGACACCGAGAGCCTCGTCCACCACCGCCGGTATCCCGACGAGGCCCTCGTCGCGCACGAGCGGCTGCAGGTCGAGGAGGAGGCGCGCCACCAGTTCCTCGGCCAGCTCCTGCGCTGGCAGCAGGACGCCTACGCCGTGGTGTTCGCGATCTCGCAGGACGGCGAGCGGCCGCGCATCGAGGAGCTTCTCAACGGCGACCGGGCCCTGCGGGGGCTCAAGCCGCGCTTCCTGCGGGGCTCGCTCAACGAGGGTTTCAGGATCACCTTCCGCCCCGGGTCGTCCGGCGCGGGGTTCGGGCTGCCGCCCGGCGCGCGCGGGCTGGTCGCGGTCACCGAGACCGAGGTGTTCGGCCGGCGGCGGCAGCGGCGGGCGGGCCTGCAGCGCCGCGCGATCGCAGAACAGGCGCAGGTCGACCGCCTGCTCGACTTCTCCGAACTCGTCGAGGGCGACTTCGTCGTCCACCTGCAGCACGGCATCGCCCTCTTCCGCGGGCTCGCCCGCATCGAGACCAACGACGGCATCCGCGAAGTCATCTCGCTCGAGTTCGACGACAAGGTCACCCTGCACGTGCCGCTGCAGGAATCGCACCTGCTTTCCCGCTACGTCGGCTTGGGCCGCACCCGCCCCCAGCTCGGCCGGATCGGCACCGCGCGATGGGACAAGACGCGCGCCGCCGCGGAACGCGCCACCATCGACCTCGCGGCGCAGCTGCTCGAGGTGCAGGCGCGCCGCGCCTCCCAGCCCGGGCACGCATTCGGCCCCGACACTGCGTGGCAGCGCGACTTCGAGAGCTCATTCCCCTACAACGAGACGCCGGACCAGCTGCGCGCGATCGCCGACACCAAGGCCGACCTGGAGCAGGCCCGCCCGATGGATCGCCTGCTCTGCGGCGATGTCGGCTTCGGCAAGACCGAGGTCGCCGTCCGCGCCGCCTTCAAGGCGGTGATGGGCGGTCGGCAGGTCGCCGTCGTCGTGCCCACGACCGTCCTGGCGCAGCAGCACCTGAACACTTTCCGCGAGCGGATGGCGGGGTACCCGATCGCCATCGACATGCTCAGCCGGTTCCGCACCCGCGCCGAGCAGCAACGCATCATCGCCGCGACGGCCTCCGGCGAGATCGACATCCTGATCGGCACCCACCGCATCCTGCAGCGGGACGTGGTCTTCAAGGATCTCGGTCTCGCGGTCATCGACGAGGAGCAGCGGTTCGGCGTGAAGCACAAGGAGGCGTGCAAGAAATGGCGCGCCCATATCGATATCCTCTCGATGAGCGCCACGCCGATCCCGCGCACGCTTTACATGGCGCTCACCGGGGCGAGAGACCTGAGCGTGATCGAGACGGCGCCCGCCGACCGCCACCCGATCCAGACGATCGTGAAGACCTACGACGAGCAGGTCGTGATCGAGGCGATCCGCCACGAGGTGCGGCGCGGCGGCCAAGTCTTTTACCTGCACAACCGGGTGCAGACGATCGAGCCCGTTGCCCGGCGGCTGCGCGAGCTGCTCCCCGAGCTGAGCATCGCCGTCGGCCACGGCCAGATGACCGAGGGGGCGCTCGAGCGTGTCATGACCGAGTTCGTGGCCGGCCGGCACCAGGTGCTCGTCTGCACGACGATCATCGAGAGCGGCCTCGATATTCCCAACTGCAACACGATCCTTATCGAGGGGGCCGACCGCTTCGGGCTTTCCCAGCTCTACCAGCTCCGCGGCCGCGTCGGGCGCTTCAAGCACCAGGCCTACGCCTACCTGCTCCTCCACCGGCATGCGCACATCATGGAACTCGCGCGCCAGCGGCTTAACGCCCTGCGCCAGCACAACCAGCTCGGCGCCGGCTTCCGCATCGCAATGCGCGACCTGGAGCTCCGCGGCGCCGGCAACCTGCTCGGCGCCGAGCAGAGCGGGCACATCGTCGGCGTGGGCTTCGAGCTCTACTGCCAGCTGCTCCGCCAGAGCATCGCCCGGCTGAAGGGAGACCGGATCGCGGCGTCCATCCGCGCCAACGTCAGGCTCGACTTCGTGTTCGTCGGAGAGGGCGAACCGGCGGCCGAACGGCGTCGGTACGAGGACGGCTACACGGTGCTGCGCGACGCCGAGCGCTCGGCCGGGGAGTGCCCGAAGATCCAGGCCCGCATGCCGTTCGCCTACATCGCCGAGACCCGGCTGCGGATCGATTTCTACCGGCGGCTGGCGCTGGCCGACCGGATCGCCCAGCTCCGCGCCATCGAGGCCGAGCTCCGGGACCGCTTTGGAAAGTTCGGGGACGAGGTCCGCGCGCTGTTGTTGGTCACCGAGATACGCCTTCGAGCGGAACAAAAGGGGCTGCTGGCCGTCGAAAGCGAAGGCAATTGCCTCAAATGCCTGCGCACCCGAGGCGCAGCGGACGATTTCGTGATGGTGGGGAAAAGGTTTCCCCGCTTGACCGCACCCCGTCCGCTCCTAAGGTTGCGCGAAATCGTCGTATTCCTCAACAACCTGCCTGAGCCATGATGTATCGCCGCGTTGTCGCCACCAGCGCCATTCTTCTCATTGCCAGCTCGCTCGGTGCAAGAGCTGCCGACCAGAAATCGTCCGTCGTCGCCAAGGACGGATTGGACGCGCGATTCGCCGACGGCATCGCGGCGATCGTCGAAGACAAGATCATCACGGTCGATGATATCCGCCGCGAGATCTCGCCGGTGCTTCCCACCCTTCAGAAGGAGGCGACCAATGAGCAGGAGTTCATGAAGAAGCTCGAGGCGTTGCAGGACGATGTCATCCAGAGCCTCATCGATAGAGTGTTGATTGTCAAAGAGTTCAACAAACCGAAGGATGGCGACGAGGAGAAGCGGCGCCAAGTGCCGGCAAGCGTGATCGACAACCAGATCTCCGAGATGCAGATCACGCAGTTCGATGGCGACCGCTCGAAATTCCTGGCCTACCTGCGCTCACGCGGGCTCACCATCAGGGAATACCGCAAGGAGGTCGAGGAGGACATCATTTACAACTACATGCGCCAGCAGCAGCGCAAGACGCAGAGCGTCGTCAGCCCAGTCAAGGTCGAGACATATTACAAGGAGAACAAGGACCGTTTTTATCAGGAGGATTCAGCGCTGCTGCGCGTGATCCAGTTCACCCGCACCAACGGAGAGAATGATGCGCTGCTCAAGGCAAAGGCCCAGGAGATCCTCGGCAAGTTCCACACCGGCGAGGCGTTCGCCGAGCTCGCGCGGCAGTACAGTCAGGACTCCCGGCGCAACAAGGGTGGCGACTGGGGCTGGACCAAGCGCTCCGACATGCGCAAGGAGTTCAGCGATGTGCTTTTCAACCTGAAGAAGGGCGAAGTCAGCCAGCCGGTCATGACTCAGGAAGGGTGCTTCCTGCTCTTCGTCGAGGACCGCAAATATGCCGGCATCCAGCCGCTCGACGACGTGCGCGACGATATCGAACGCATCCTTGCCCAGCAGATGACCCGTCAGTCACAGGAAAAGTGGCTGGAGCGGCTCCGCCGCAATGGCTATGTGAAGATGTTCTGACCGCCCCGCTTTGTCGACGATCGCCAAGAGCCGCTTCGCAGCGGCTCTTTTGTTTTCCAGATTCCCGGCCCAAAGCCCCCTCTTCTTAGCGACTCATTCCGCTTTCATGCCATCTGCCCCTGCGGCTGAAGATTACGATGGCTACGCTTGCATCCGCGCCGCGTAGGTCCGCGTGAGGGCCGAGAGCTCGCCGCAGACCTTCGCATAGGCGGAGTCGGCGGCGAGATTCCGCATCTCGAGCGGATCGGCCTTCTCGTCGAAGAGCATCGACCCGTTGCACCCGCCGGGACCGTATTCAGCGTAGCGCCACTGTTCGGTGCGCACCGCGACTCCGTGCAGCGTCGTCCCGTCCTCACTCCAGACGCTGTAGGCCGGGCGCCCCCACTCCGCGCGGGGCTGGTTGAGGAGCGGCACGAGGCTGCTGCCCTCGAGGCCCGCCGGCGCGGGCAGCCCGCACAGTCCGGCAAGTGTCGGATAGATGTCGAGCGACTCCACGATCCGGTAGCAGTCCTGTCCATTGCCGGCGGCGCCCGGCGCAGCAATGATCAGCGGCACGCGCGTGCCCATCTCGAATAGCGAACCGGCCTTGGACCACTTTCCCTTCTCGCCGAGCTGGTAGCCGTGGTCGACGCAGAACACGATGACCGTGTTCTCGCGCAGCCCGAGGCGGTCGAGTTCCCCGATCACGCGACCCACGTTCCAGTCGGCCCAGGAGATCGAGGCGATGTAGCCGCGAATGTATTCGCGGGCCTCGGCGACCGAGGCTCCACGGTTGATGAAGAGGTCGGCGTTCCGCTTGCGGATCGCCGCGCTGGGGAACCCCGGCGGCACGGTCGGCCACGGCGCGAAATCGGGGGTGAGCTCAATCTTGCGCGGATCGTACAGATCGAGGAACCGCTTCGGCGCGCAGGGCGGGCTGTGCGGCTTCACGAAGCCGCACCCCAGGAAGAAAGGCTGGTCCTTGTACTCCCTCAGGAACGCGACCGCCCGGTCGGCCGTGCGGTAGTCGGGGTGTCCCTCCCCCTCGCCGTCGAGCACCACGATCCTGTCGGAATGCGGCGCCTGGGTGACGTCCTGGGGCAGCGGCGGAACGATGTAATCGGGCTTCCCTCCGACCTCATCCCGCGGCACGGGGAACGTCCTGCCACCCGAGCCGCCGTCGCCGTCGGGGAGTCCTCCGCCAACCGTCCAGGAGGGGACGTCGTCGAGCCCGCCATGGTAGATCTTGCCCGTGCGCAGCGTGGCGTAGCCGTTCTGCCTGAAAAGCTGCGGCAGTGTAACCCAGTCGGGATGCTTTGTTCGGAAATTGGTGCGGTTGCCGATCACGCCCGTCGTTGTCGGGTGCCGCCCGGTCAGGAGCGAAGCGCGCGACGGGTTGCAGAGGGGATACTGGCAATAGTCGCGGTCGAAACGCACCCCGGCCTTCGCCAGCGCGTCCAGGTTCGGCGTGAGCGCGCCGAACCTGCTGTGGTAGCAGCCGAGCTCGACGCGCATGTCGTCGGACATGATGAAGAGCACGTTCTTCGGCCTGCGGCCGGCGGCCGCGCGGACGACGCTGGTGCCGGCGAGCGACGCGATCGCGGCGGCGCCTGCCATGTGACCCAGGAATCTGCGCCGGGATATTGGTTTCATTGGGGAGAATGGACCGGGCCCCGTTTGGGCGACATGCCTCTTGTACTCCCGCCGGCCGAAAGCGAAAGGTCAAAACCTTGCGCCGGATGAAAGTCGCCGGAACACTAATGGCATGAAACAGCGCCGTTCATCCTCCCGCCACGGATTCCACGTCCTGGCGAAGCCGATCGGCCCGCTCTGCAATCTCGACTGCCGCTATTGCTTCTATCTCGAGAAGCAGGCGCTGTATCCGGGCGAGGTCTCATGGAGGATGGACGGCGCGCTCCTGGAGGAATTCGTCCGCCAGTACATCGAGGCCCAGCCGGGGCCGGAGGTCCATTTCGCCTGGCAGGGGGGAGAGCCCACCCTGCTCGGCGTGGACTTTTTCCAGCAGGTCGTGCGCCTGCAGCGCAGATACGGCCGGGGGCGCCCGATCGACAACGCCTTCCAGACCAACGGCGTCCTTCTCGACGACGCCTGGGGAGAGTTCCTCGCGGAGAACCGTTTCCTCGTCGGTCTCTCGCTCGATGGCCCGCGCGAGTTGCACGACCGCTACCGCGTCGACCGCCGGCAGCAGCCCACGTTCGACGCGGTGATGCGCGGCCTCGAAGTCCTCAAGAAGCACGAGGTCGAGTTCAACCTCCTCACCGTCATCAACCGGGCGAATGCCGGGCACCCCGCCGGGGTCTACCGTTTTCTCCGCGAGGCCGGCGGCGGGTTCATCCAGTTCATCCCGCTGGTCGAGCGGCCCGCGCGGCCAGGATCACCGGCGACCCTGGCCGCTCCTCCGGAATCGGACCAACCCTGCGAGGCCTCCCCAGCGGTGACGGAGTGGAGCGTCGAGGCCGCGCCATACGGGGAATTTCTGTGCGGAGTCTTCGACGAGTGGGTGCGGCGCGACGTCGGCAAGGTCTTCGTTCAGATCTTCGACGTCGCCCTCGGCAACTGGATGGGCCTCGGCTCGCCTCTCTGCGTTTTCGCCGAAACCTGCGGGAATGCCGTGGCGCTTGAGCACAACGGCGATCTCTACAGCTGCGACCACTTTGTCTATCCCCGGCACCGTCTCGGCAACCTCCGGCAACAGGCCCTGCGCGACCTCGTCCGATCGTCCGCCCAGAAGCGTTTTGGAGCGGCCAAGCGCGACCGCCTGCCGCGCCAATGCAGGGAATGCCCGGTGCTGTTCGCATGCAACGGCGAGTGTCCCAAGCACCGGTTCCTGACGTCCTCCGACGGCGAACCCGGCCTGAATTACCTCTGCGCCGGCTACCGCCGGTTCTTCACCTACATCGATCCTTGGATGCGGGCAATGGCGGGGCTGCTCGAACGCGGCCTGCCCGCCGCCGCGATCATGGAGATGCCCGATCCCCGGGGCTTCGTCCCGCGCGATGTCCGATAATCCTCCCGCCTCTCTCCCCACCTCCACCTAGGTGAAGGTGCAGCGCCTTTTCATGCCCTGGGAAGTCATCGAGGTCGAGCTCATGGCAGTTTTCCCCTCCAAGGACTGCGAGGAGCGGCGGCCGGAACCTGCGCCGGAAACACGAGGAATTTTCCTTTCGCAATTCGCGGCCAGAGCGATCATCTGGCCGTGAACGCGCCGCCTCCCGCCTCCCTGCGTCTGATCGATCTGGCCATCGGGGAGCGTCCACAGGAAAGGCTGGAGTGCTTCGGGGCGCCCGCGCTCAGCGACACCGAGCTCCTCGCCGTGCTCCTCAGAAGCGGCCAGCGCGGGATGGATGTCCTCACCCTCGCCTCCCGGTTGGTGAGCGAGGCGGGCTCGCTCGCCGATCTCGTGGCCTGGACCGAGGCGGACTACCGCAGGGTGAGCGGCATCGGCCACGTGAGGGCGCTGCAGCTGATCGCGGTGATGGAGATCGCGCGCCGCGTCCTCGGCCAGCGCAAAGGCGAGGCGCCCGTGCTCAACCGGCCCGAGCTGGTCTACGCTTTTTTCCAGCCGATCGCCGCAGGACTCGCGGTCGAAAAGCTCTGGGCCGTCTGCCTCAACCGCAAGAACCGGCTGATCCGATGCGTTGAGGTCTCCTCAGGCACGGCGACCGGAAGCCTCGTCCATCCGCGCGAGGTTTTCCGGACGGCCATCCGCGAGGCCGCGACCTCGCTCATCTGCGTCCACAACCACCCCAGCGGCGATCCCACTCCGAGTTCGGCGGACCTTCAGGTCACGCACCGGCTGCGGGAAGCGGCCTCGGTCATCGACATCGAGCTGACCGACCACCTGATCCTCGGCACCAGGGTCGGCGATCCCGCCGGCCGCGGATTCTACAGTTTCCGTGAGGCCGGACTTCTTTAACGCCGCCCACTCCCGGGAGAATGGCTGACCGAGGCGCTCTCTGCGCCGTTTCTCCCAAGTCAGCGCGCCGGAAGCGACGGAGTTCCCCGGCTCCCGGCGCGCACGCGGGCCGGATGATGCCCGTCTGTCCACTGCGGTCCGCTTGCGGCTGCGTTTCCCGCTCGGACTCTTCGCGGAGTTGACGGCACGGCCCCAGGGCCGCTATCTGGATTGCAGAAGGTACCCCCGATGCGTCCAGTCTTCGCTGCCTTAGCTGATCTTCGCATACCCAGGCGAAGCGTGGCGGTAGCTGTCGCCCTTTTGCTGAGCCTCTACGGATTCCTCTCCCTCAGCGCCTCGCTGCAAAAGGGTCTCTCCTTCGACGAGGGGGAGGAATTGGCGGTCGGTTATGGGATCTGGCGGCGGCACGACTTCCGCATGGAGGGAGCAAACGGCGACTTCGTCAAACGCTGGGCAACCCTGCCCTTTATTCTCTTTTCCCATCCCACGCTGCCGCCCCGACACAGCGAGAACTGGCGCCGCGCAGATCCTTACACGATGGGCTACGAGTTCTTTTTCCAGAGTGGCAACAGCCCCGATTTTCTCCTGCTCCAGAGCCGGGCGATGATGGTCATGCTGGGGATGGCGACGGGCTTCCTTGTCTTCTGGTGCTCGCGCGAGCTTTTCGGGGCCGCCGGCGGCCTGATCTCCCTGGTCCTGTTCGTCTTCAGCCCGAACATGCTGGCGTTCGGAGCACTGGCTTCGACTGCAATGCCCGTCTGCCTGGGCTTCCTCGGGACGACCTGGTCCGTATGGCGCCTGCTGCATCGGGTCACCTGGGGCCGAGTGGCAGCCAGCCTTGGGTTCTTCTGTCTGCTGACTCTCGCGAAACCGTCCGTGCTGGTGATGATTCCAATCACCGCAGTGCTCGTGACCATAAAGCTGATTTCCGGCCGGCCTCTGGAGTGGCGCTTCGGCAGGCGCTCCGGGGCAATCACCTCCCGGTCCGTCCAGGTCTGGATTTTCTGCGCGGCCGCCATCCTCCATGCGATCGCCGGCTGGGGTGCGCTCTGGGCGCATTACGAGTTCCGGTATGCCGCGAGTCCCGATCCGAACGACAAAGGGCTTCTCGTTTGGGGGCCCCTGGCCCACCCCGACCCCATCTCCCCCACGGCCGCGCGCCTCGTCGCGTGGTCCCGACGCACCCATTTTCTACCGGAAGGATTCCTCAACGGGATCGAGCGGCTTCTCGGGAAGAACGACGAACGCCAGGCCTTCATGCACGGCCGTTGGCGCACCGGGGGCTGGCGGCTTTTCTTCCCCTATGCGATCTGGCTCAAGACATCGCCTCCTTTCCTGCTGCTTCTGGCCGGGGCGCTCGCCGGGTGGTTGCTCCGCCGCCGCCGGGATCCCTCAGCCCCGGCGGCCCAGGGCGAAGCCGCCGGCGCTCCGCGCGCGCTTGCATTCTCCAATGCCCTCCCGTTCGTCGTGCTGATCGTCGTCTTCATGGGATTCGCCATCGCCCAGGATCTCAACATCGGGCACCGGCACATCGTGCCGATTTATCCTTCCCTGCACATCCTCGCCGGCGCTACAGCGATGCTGTGGATCGCCTGCAAAAAATGGATCCGGATCGCCATCGCGGGGCTTCTCGCCTGGTTTGTCGTCGATGCCTCCTCAGCGCGCCCGCACTACCTCGCCTATTTCACCCCCTTCATCGGAGGATCCCAGCAAGGCTACAAATACCTCGTGGACAGCTCGCTCGACTGGGGGATGGACCTGCCCGGGCTCAAGCACTGGCTCCTTGAAAACAACCCGCGAAATCGCGACGAAGTCTCCCTGGCCTACTTCGGGACCGACAGCCCCGAGTTCCGGCAGATCAAGTGCTACCGGCTCCCCTCCTTCTTCGATTGGCGCCCCGAGGGCCTCTACGCGCTCAAGCCGGGCATCTACGCAATCAGCGCGACACTCTTTGAGAGCGTCTACACCACCACCTTTGGTCCCTGGAACCGCGAATTCGAAGCCGCCTACCAGAACTGCCGCAGCAACCTGGAGGTGCTCGACCAGACAGCCCACGATTCCAAGCTTCGCGCCCAACTCCTGGCCCAAAGCCCCGCGGGATTCTGGGAGAACGAATACAAGGTGTACGAGCGGTACCGTTTCGCACGCCTCTGCGCCTGGCTGCGGCACAACCGCCCGCCCGCCGCCCAGGTCGGCCATACGATCCTGATCTGGCGGCTCAACGATGAAGACCTCTACAAGGCCTTGTCGGGACCGCCGGCCGAGCTTGAGGCCGGCCCGGTCAGAAACTGACGGCCGCGACCCCTGGCGAGAGCGCGGCGGAGGGGTGCGCCGCCGCACGCATGTGCTGTGTCTCAGATCTTCGGAATGAGATCCTCGATTGAATCGCTCTCGGCGTTCACGTCGGCGAACAGCCAGGTCGAGAGGTAGCGCTCGCTGCTCGAGGGGATGATCACCACGATCTGCTTCCCCTGGTTCTCCGGGCGGCGGGCCACCTGGAGCGCGGCCCAGACGGCAGCTCCCGAGGAGATGCCGATCGGGATCCCCTCCTTCTGGTTGATCTCCTTTGAAAGCGGCCCCGAGTCGGCATCCTTCACGCGGATCACCTCGTCGTAGATCTTCGTGTTGAGCACGGCGGGGACGAAACCGGCGCCGAGGCCCTGGAGTTTGTGGGGCCCGGGCTGGCCGCCGGAAAGAACCGGAGAGGCGTCGGGCTCGACCGCGATGATCTTCACCCCGGGCTTGCGGGCCTTGAGCGCCTCGCCGACCCCCGTGATCGTCCCGCCGGTTCCCACGCCGCCAACGACGATGTCGACCTTCCCATCGGTGTCGCGCCAGATCTCCTCAGCGGTCGTCCTGCGATGGATCGCCGGGTTGGAGGGATTGGAGAATTGCTGGAGAATGATGCTGTTCGGGATCTGCCGCTGGATCTCCTCGGCCCGGGCGATGGCTCCCTTCATCCCCTTGGCTCCCTCGGTGAGGACGAGCCGCGCCCCGAGGATCTTCAGCAGCTTGCGACGCTCGAGGCTCATCGTCTCGGGCATCGTGATGATGATCCTCAATCCGCGGGCGGCGGCGACAAACGCGAGCGCGATTCCCGTGTTGCCGCTGGTCGGTTCGATGAGGACGGTGTCCGCGTTGATGCGGCCCGACTGCAGAGCGTCGTCGATCATCGCGGCGCCGATGCGGTCCTTGACGCTGCTGAGGGGGTTGAAGAATTCGAGCTTGAGGAGGATGTCCGCCACGGCCCCGTAGGCTTGGGCCGTGCGGCGGAGTCGGACGAGCGGCGTGTTACCGATCGTGTCAACGATCGAGTCGTATATTTTGGGCATGGCAATGGGTCTGGATTGAGTTTGCGGGCTTCTGGAAAATCGGGGTCTGCATCGCGCGCGCGGTCATTTGGCCGTCCCCAGCGGCGGTGGAGGAATCTCTCCCACGGGGAGAACAGGATGCGGTCGGCGAGCAGGCCGATGCAGACGATGACGAGCATGATGCCGATGACCTGCTCCATGGCGTTGAGCTCGCGTCCGTAGTGCAGGAGGTGCCCGAGCCCAAAGCCGGTCAGGATCGTCACAAAGATCTCGGCAGCCATCAGCGAGCGCCAAGCGAAGGCCCAGCCCTGCTTCATTCCGCTGACGATGAAGGGCAGCGAGGCGGGGATGATCACCTTGAGCCAGATGTGGAGCCACCGCGACCCCATGGTGCGCGCGGCGCGCACATAGATCGGGTTGACGTTGCCCACCCCGCTCTCGGTCGCGAGCACGACCGACCAGAGGGTACCCATCACGACCACGAAGAGCATGGCGCCCTCGGTCTGTCCGAACCACAGCAGGGCGAGCGGCACCCAACATACGCTCGGCAGGCCCTGAAGACCCAGCGCGAGGACGCCCAGCGTGTCGTGCACCGGGCGGAAGCGCGCGGTGAGCATGCCCAGGGGAAGGCCCACGGCGAGGCCGATGAGGTAGCCGGCGAACAGCCGTTTCATCGTGATCCAGATCGCGACGAAGAGCTGCCAGCGGTCGGGATTGGGCGCCGAGGCCGTCCCGGGGTTGAACGTGCTGTTCCACAGGTACTGGGCCACCGCCTGCGGCGGCGGCAGAAGCACCGGCGACCAGATGCGCGCCCGGCACAGCAGCGCCCAGACCGTCAGCAGCGCCCCGAAGAAAACCGCAGCCGTGATGAAGCGTTTCATTCCGCCACCTCCACTTCGGTGCCCAGGTGGGCCTTCAGCGCGCGCATGATCTCCGTCGAATGCGACGCGAGATCGACGCTGTTGATGTCGCGCGGGCGCGGCAGCGGGATCCTGAATTCCTCGCGGATGCGGCCCGGGTGCGGCGAGAAGAGCACCACGCGGTCGCCGAGGCACGCCGCCTCGCGGACGTTGTGCGTCACGAAGATGATCGTCTTGCGGCGCTGCTGCCAGATCCGCTGGAGGTCGCCGTAGAGCTGCTCGCGGGTGAGCGCGTCGAGCGCCGCGAACGGCTCGTCCATGAGCAGCACCCGCGGGTTCGGCGCCATCGCCCGGGCCAGCGCCACGCGCTGTTTCATCCCGCCCGAGAGCTCGTGGATGTTCGCGTGCATGAAGCCATCGAGGCCCACCAGCTTCAGGTAGAACCGCGCCACCTCGGCCCGCTCCGACTTCGACAGCCCCGGCTTGAGCTTCAGCCCGAACATCACGTTGTCGAAGACGTCCAGCCAGGGGAAAAGCGCCGATTCCTGGAAGAGCACCATGCGGTCGCGGCCCGGCCCGCGGATCGGCTCGCCGTCGGCGAGCACCGCGCCCGTGTCCGGCGTCTCCAGCCCCGCAATGATGTTCAGCAGGGTCGACTTCCCGCAGCCGCTCGGCCCCACCAGGCAGACGAACTCCCCCTCGGCCACCTGCAGGCTCACCCGTTCGAGCGCGTGCACGCTCCGGCGATCCATGGTGAATCGCTTCGACACATCGACGACCGCGAGCTTTGCGCTGGGGGTCGCCGCAAGCTCCTGCTGCAGGGTCATGGTTGTCCGGAGAACATTCGGTCGAGAGGGATCGCATCGCGCAGGAAGCCCACCGCCTGCGCGTCGGCCACCAGCCCCGAGATCTGCCCGGGCTTCAGCACCGCGGTGAAATGCAGCCGCTTCCACGCGCTGGCGATCAGCACCGCCGACATCTCGCGGTGCGTCTCGGCGCTCAAGCCGGCGCGGACCAGTTCCCTCGCCTCGGCCTCGTGCGTGCCAAGCCACACCGTCAGCTCCCCGTGGGCGGCGGCGAACCGCCGCGCCAGCTCAGGGCGCTCCTTCAGCAGCTTCACGCTCGACACCAGCAGGGTCACCACCGCGTCCGGTTGCTCGAGGAAGACCTTGCCCCCCGCCTCCTGCTCAAGCCGCGACACCCACGGCTCGACCGTCCACACGGCGTCGATCTTGCCCGCCCCAAGGAGCGCGAGCTGGTCGGGATTGGCGGTAGGGACGACGAAGACGTCGCCACCCATCTGCGAGATTTTGAAGCCCTGCTTCTGGAGCCACGCCCGGGCCGCCACATCCTGGGTGTTCCCGAACTGCGGCGTTGCCACTTTCTTTCCGCGAAAATCCGCCGGCTCCTTGATCCGGCCGTCGCCCGCCACGACCAGCGCCGCGCCTCCCTCGGCGGCGCCTGCGAGCACCCGGATCTCGTCGCCGCGGGAGCGGATGTAGGCGTTCAGCGAGGGATTCGGCCCGACGTAGGTCAGGTCGATCGATCCGGCGAAGATCGCCTCCATCGCGCTCGGGCCCGCATTGAAGGCGAACCACTGTACGGTCACCTCGGGGCCCAGGCGCCCCTCGAACCAGCCGCGGCCGTTGCGGGTCGTCTGGCTGCCGATGACGCCCTGAGCATGGGTGACGTTGGGGAAAAAGCCGACGCGAAGCACTGTCTTTCCCGCGCGGGCCGATACCGTCAGAAACGCGAGCAGAAGGAAGATCCTGAGTCTCATATCGCGTAGTCTCCTGTCAGATTCTCGATGAGTCCCTCCTCGGGATGGTGCCTGAACGGGGCCCCGCCGTGCTTTCCAGCAGCAGGTTCGGACCGGGCAAACGGCAGCGGCACGCCGTCGCGGCGCATCTTGCGCAGCGTGACTTCCACCACCTCCGCCAGCGAATAGCGGTCCAGGATGTTCGAGATCGCATTGCGCACATCGAGCATCACCATGCGCAGGCCGCAGTGCGTCTCGTCCGGACACGAGCACCTCCGATACGCGGTCTGGCTGACGCAGCCGATCGGCGCCAGCGGCCCGTCGATCAATCTCACCACTTGGCCGACGAGGATCTTCGATGCGGGCCTCGCCAGGCGATACCCCCCATATTTTCCGCGCTCGCTTTCGATGAAACCGGTCGCCTTCAGGCGCTGCATGATCTGCTCTAGAAATTTTGTCGGTAACTTCTCGTTATCAGCTAGTTCAGAAACCTGAACCAGCGGCCTTCCCACCTCGGCGGCGATGCCGAGATCGATCAGCGCGCGCAGGGCGTATTCACCCTTCTTCGAGAGCTTCATAATGTCTACTGGGTAAATCTAGATTCCGATAGTATGCTTTAGGCAAGCACGATTTCGCCGGTTGCCCCTCGCCCGGCGCATCGGGATCTGAATTGGAAACAGCTTTCATTCTCCGCCGATCGAACCACTCTTCGCCTGATGGATTCCGAGCCACGAGCATCAGCCTCCTCTGCGGCGGGCGCGCCCCCATCCGGGGACGAAGGCCTCGTCAGGGCGGCGACCGGCATGCTCCGCCACCGCACCTTTGCGGCGCTCAAGCACCGCAACTACCGCCTGTTCTTCGGCGGCCAGCTGATTTCTCTCATCGGGACCTGGATGCAGAACATCGCCCAGGCGTGGCTCGTCTACCAGTTGACGAACTCACCGTTCAAGCTAGGCGTAGTCGCCTTTGCCGCCGGAGCCCCCTCGCTGCTTTTCTCTCTCTGGGCCGGAGTGGTCGCCGACCGCATGTCGAAACGCCGCCTGATCATGACGACCCAGACGGTGCTGATGACGCTTGCGGCAATCCTCGCGGTCGATGCCTTCCTCGGCACCGTCCAGTGGTGGCACGTCGCGATCCTGGCCCTGCTCCTCGGAATCGCGAATGCCTTCGACGGACCGGCGAGGCAGGCATTTGTCGTGGAGATGGTCGGCCGGGAGGATCTCGGCAACGCCATCGCGCTGAACTCGGCGATGTTCAACTCGGCCCGGATCATCGGCCCGGCGCTTGCAGGAATCACCCTCGCGGCGGTTGGTCCCGCCTGGTGTTTTGCGCTCAACGCAGCCAGCTTCCTGGCCGTGATCGCAGGCCTCGCCCTGATGCGGGTGCCCCCCTACGTCGGCACAACCGATGCCGCATCGCCGTGGAGCCAGGTGAAGGAAGGGCTTCGCTACATCGGCGGCAACCCCACCGTCCGCTCCCTCATCACCGTCGTGGCGGTGTCGAACATGTTCGGGCTGGGCTACTCGACGCTTCTTCCCGCGTTCGCGCAGGACGTGCTCGGGGTCGGCAAGGTCGGTTTCGCCCTGCTGAGCACGGCCGTCGGCGTCGGCGCCCTGACCGGCGCCCTCCTGGTCGCCACGCTCGGCAACCACCCGCACAAGGGTCGCATCCTCACCACGGGCAACCTCCTCTTCCCCGCCATGGTGGTCGGGATCTCGCTGTCGACCTCCTACCACCTGACGCTCTTCCTGCTGATGCTGTCGGGGCTCGGGTTCATGATCCAGAACGCGACCGCCAACACGCTCGTGCAAACCGTGGTGCCCGACAGCCTGCGGGGCCGGGTCATGGGAGTCTACATGATGGTTTTCCTGGGCTTCTTCCCGGTCGGCTGCCTGATCTCGGGAACCGTGGCCGAGCACTGTGGTGTGCGCTTCGCCGCGGGGCTCGGGGGCTCGCTGGCGCTCGTGTACGGGCTGTTCCTGTTCTGGCGCTCGCCCGGGATCCGCCGGCTCCAGTAGTCCGGCAGGTTCATCTAGGGCCGGGCGGAGGCCGACGCCTTCGCCCGCTTTGCCGTGGCGAGGTTCTCGCGGATGCCGGGGTCGCCCGGCTTCAAGCGCAGCGCTTCCTCGTATTGGGCGATCGCATCCTCCGCCCTCCCCATCAGCAGCCAGGCGTTGCCGAGGTTGGCGTGAATCTCCGGATCCGCGGGATTGAGCCGCAGGGCCTCCTTGAAGCGCGCAACCGCCTCCTGCAGGCGCCCGTCCATGGCCAGCGTGCAGCCCTCGTTGTTGAGCGCCTCGGCATCGCCCTCCGGCAAAGGCGCTGGCTCCTCCGCCCGCACCCCGTCGCCAGCCGCCTCAAGCCGCTCGTCCGCGGCCCTCTTTCGGAAAATCGCCAGCTGTATCCGCCTGCGCGTGGCGCTCGATCCCTCGAAAAGGCCCTCGGGAAACCGGCGGTAGGCGATGATCGAGTCGTGGATCTGGGTGCTCTCGTAATGATTGAGGCCCATCCCGGCGAGATACTGCAGCCGGAGATTCGCGTCGCGGTTGATCACGGCTCCCTTCAGCCACGGGCGCAGATCCTCCTCCCTGCCCGTGTAGGTCGCCAACAGGTCGGCGACCGACGCGAAGCCGACCTCGCGCAGCGATTCCGCCGCCGCGGCGTGGTCGGGCCTGTCGAGACGCGCCTGCAGCTCGTCGACGCGGAGGGGCGCGGCATCCGCCGCCCGGCCCACCATCACGAGATCGTGGCCCAGCCGGTTGAACCCCGTGCTCCAGAGCGTTCCCCCGGGGAACACCTCGAGGAACGTGGCGATCTCGCTGCGCACCACCGCCGGCGTGCTTTCGTAGAGCGGCACCCACTGCGTGACGGCTCCGCCGGGTTTCAGCCGGCTCCGCGCCATCTCGAAATACTCCCGCGTATAGAGCGTCGCCGCCCCCTTCACCCACGGATGGATCGGGTCGGATGTGATCACGTCGAACCGTTCGCCGGTCGTCCGGATGAAATGGCGGGCGTCGTCCAGCACGATGTTCACCCGCGGATCGTGCACCACGTCGCCGTTCTCCCGCCGAAAATACCGCGAGACCACCGCGGGCACCAGTGGCTCGATCTCGCAGATGACGATCCTCTCCACCTCCGGATAGGACGCGAAGACCCCGGCGGTGACTCCGGCGCCGAAGCCCACGACCAGCACCGAGCGCGGCTGCGCCGCGTGCAGCGCCGACATGTGTCCGAGCATCCGCTGTAGCTGCATGTCCATCTTCACCGTCGAAGCCTCGACCTTGCCGCTGACGTGGAACAGCCGCGCCCCGTCGGGCGCCTCCGTCACCGCCACCGACGCGTTCATCCCCTCGCCCGCGAATAGGGCTTTCGCGTCCCGGTGCAGCGCCGCATAGCGTCCCCACGCGATCAGCGAAACGGGGATCCCGGGCACGCCCCAGGCGAGCGCAAGGACGGCGGCGGCGCAGGCGGCCACCCCGGCCGTCCGCGTCCGTAGAGCCTCCCTGCGCGGCACAAGCGCGACGGCGGCGGCCGCGCCCGCGATCACGATCAGGAGCCGCTGGGCCTGCTGGGTTCCCCAGGCGGGGATCACCCATAGGCTGAAGCCCACCGCGCCGACGATCGCCCCGAGCGTGTTCGCCGCGTACACGCGCCCGACCAGCTTCTCGGGATGCCGCCCCGGGCCCGCGGCCGCCGCCAGCGCCAAGGGGAAGCTGGCGCCCCAGAGAAAGGCCGCCGGAAGGATCACCAGCGCGCAGCGGACCAGGTCGAGTTGAAGGTTGAACCAAGCGTCGGGAGCGAGGGCCGGATCGACCGGCCAGAACGGCAGGCAGCGCCCCATCAGGAAGGCGGCCCAGGCGATCGCTGCCACCAGCAGCAACTGGCAGAGCCCCAGAGCCGACCGCGGTGCGCCGCGATTCCGCGCGACCGCGGCCCCGGCCGAGCTTCCAAGGACCATGCCCGCGAGAAACACTGCAAGGATGACCGAGAAAGCATAGACAGACGCGCCGACCATCAACGCCATCAGGCGCGTCCACACCACCTCGGCCCCCAGCGCACTGCAGCCCGAAAGCGCGATCGCCGCATACACGGGCCCGCGGCCGCCGCCTTCACCCTCCGCCGCCGTTTCATCCTCGCGCACCGCGACCGCCCGCGAGCCGCGGGAGAGCGCCCAGCCCAACACCGCCACCGCGCCGTTCAGCGCCGCCGCAACCCAGGTCGCCGTCTCCATGTCGTGGACGCGCAGCAGATAGAATCCCGCCAGGAGGCCTCCGGCGGCCGCGCCCGCCACGTTTCCCGCGTAGCACCAACCCAGCCATGACACCCCCCGCGGAGTGAGGTCCACCCACCGAGCCATCACCGGAAGCGTCGCTCCCATCAACAGCGTCGGCGGCACCAGACAGACCGCACCGACCGCGCCGCGCAGCAGGACGCTCCCGAACCCGTGCCCCACGTGGGCCGAATAAAGGCTCCCCACCAGGGGCATCCCCCGGAGCACCGCCAGCCCGATGAGCCCGATGCCCAGCTCGAGCACCGCGTAAGCCCGCAGCGGATGCAAGCGCCCCGCAAAGAGCCGCGGCAGCCACAGACTGCCGGCGCACATCCCGCCCATGTAGGTTCCCAGGAGCACCGCGAGCGACACCGCCGTGGAGCCGATCACCAGTTCGAGGAGCTGGAACCAGACGACCTCGTAGATCAGCGCCGCGCAGCCGCTGCCGACAAAAAGAAGCAACACCCCCGCCAATAACGGACGGGAGACGGTCGCAGTCATCGGAGAGACTTCCTCCGGCTGGGGCATGACTGGGGGCAGGGTAATGGCGGGCCCGCTGGCGCCCGCGCACCCAAACTGCTGCATCCATCCCGCCGGGGCAACACCCGATTTCTCGCGCCATGAATCTTCAATCCACCGGGAATCCCCCCCCGGCAGTTTGTAACACAATACGTTACAAACCGGGCCGGTCTCCTTTTGGGGGTCGCTGCCGGTCAGCCTCCCGCCCGACCCGGCTTCTCGTAACATAATGGGGTACGTACCGGATTGGGCCCGGGCCGGATCGCTCAGGCCGGCGCCGCGCCGCCAGCCTGGAGCCTCAGCCGCAGGCCGTCGTAGGCGAGGCGGATGCCGGGAGGCAGGGTCGCCTCCAGCGGACCGTGGTCCACGGCATGGGTCAGATGGGTGAGATAGGTCACCGGCGCGCCGATCCGCTGCGCGACGGCGGTCGCGTCGGCGATATTCATGTGCGTTGGGTGGGGATCGGGCCGCAGGCCATCGAGCACCACGACGCCGGCGCCGGCCGCGAGCGCCGCCGCCTCGGGCGGCACGGCCTTGCAGTCGGTGTAGTAGGCGAACTTTGCGCCGGTCGCCCGTTCCTCGAAGACAAGCCCGAGCGCGCTGATCTTCCCGTGCGGGAGCAGAGTCGAACGGATCGTCCCCTGCTCGAGTTCGAGCACCGACGGCATCTCCAACAGCTTGAACGCCGGATAGCCGGAAGCGATCGGCCGGTCGACGACCGCGTACGGATAGATCGCCTTCACCCGCCCGAGTCCCTCCTGCGTCGAGTAGACGGTCAGCGCCCGTCCGCCCGCCGCGTCGCAGAACCGCCGCAGGTCGTCCATCCCGGCGACGTGGTCGGCGTGGCCGTGGGTAAGGACGAAGAAATCAATCCGGTCGACTCCGTGCTGCAGGCACTGCATCCGGAACTCCTGGGCGGCATCGACCTGGACGTGCAGTCCGCCCATCGTCACGTGAATGCTGGAGCGCGTGCGCCGATTGCGCGGATCGGCCGATTTGCAGACCGGGCACGGGCAGGCGATCATGGGGACCCCCTGCGATGTGCCCGAACCGAGAATGATGACTTCCATGGTTTGCGGCCCACGGGCCTGGCACGCCCCATGGGAGGCGACAAGGCAAGACGGCAGCCGGGGATTGATCAAGAAAATGGAGGCGGGCGCCTGCTGAAGCGCCGCCTCCGCGGCGCGGATGCGCTCGACAAGGAGGGTACGAATGCCGACGCTGGCGGCGCCTCCGCGATTCATGCACGCCCCGCTCGCCGCCCTCTTCACCCGGCATTTCGGCACCGCCCCGTCGGCGGTCGCCGAGCTTCGCGCTCACGGCTCCGACCGGAAGCTTTTCCGTCTCCGGGGACCCGCGGGCCGGAGCGCCGTCGGCGTGGCGTCCCCCGACCTCGGGGAGAACGCGGCTTTCATCGGCTTCTCGAGGCACTTCCGCGCGGCGGGCCTCCCCGTTCCCGAGATCTACGCCGAGGATCCCGCCGCGGGGATCTACCTCGAGGAGGATCTCGGCGACGTCACCCTCTTCGATCTTCTGCAGCGCGAGCACGGCGCCTCCGCCGAGGCGCCGTCAGCGACGGTCGCCGTCTACGAGCAGGCCGTGCGCCTCCTCGCGCGCTTCCAGATCCAGGCCTCGCGCGGCCTCGATTACCGCCTCTGCCATCCGCACGGGGCGTTCGACCGCCGGTCGATGATGTGGGATCTAAACTACTTCAAGTACTACTTCCTGCGGCTGGCCAAGGTTCCCTTCCACGAGCAGCGGCTCGAAAACGATTTTGAGACCCTGTGCGCCTTCCTGCTCCAGGCGCCGGCCGATTTCTTCCTCTACCGCGACTTCCAATCGCGCAACATCATGGTGCGCGACGGCAAACCCTGGTTCATCGACTACCAGGGAGGGCGCCGCGGCGCCCTGCCCTACGATCTCGCCTCACTCCTCCTCGACGCCAAGGCGAACCTGCCGTTCGGATTTCGCGACCAGCTCAAGGAAACCTACCTTGCAGCCGCCTCCGAGTTCACTGCGATCGACCGGGCGCGTTTCGAGGAGTCGTTCCGCGGTTTCTCCCTGATCCGCCTGATGCAGGCGATGGGGGCCTACGGATACCGGGGATTCTACGAGGGCAAGGCCCACTTTCTCCAGAGCGTCCCCTATGCCATCCGCAACCTCGAGCACCTGCTCGCCGACGACGGCCTTCCGGTGCCCCTCCCGGAACTCGGCGAGGCGCTCCGCAGGCTCGTCGCCTCGACGCGCCTGCGCGCGATCGCTCCGGCCGCAGTCCCCCTCACCGTCCGCATCGAGAGTTTCTCCTACCGTGGCGGTTATCCGGCCGACACCTCGGGGCACGGCGGCGGCTTCGTCTTCGACTGCCGCGCGCTCCCCAACCCGGGCCGCGAGACCGCGTTTCTGGCGCAAACCGGCCGCGATGCGCCGGTCGTCGAATGGCTCCGCCAGCACGAGGAGGTCGAGCGGTTCCTCGAGCAGGCGCGCCGCCTCCTCGAACCCGTGCTCGCCGCGTACAATGAGCGCCGGTTCACCCACCTCTCGGTTGCGTTCGGCTGCACCGGCGGGCAGCACCGGAGCGTCTACTGCGCCGAGGCCATGGCGCGCCTCCTTTCGGGCCGGCCCGGGATAGCGGTCGAACTGCACCACCGCGAACAGGCATCGTGGCCGCGGCTCCCCGCCGCGGGCGCCCCATGAAGGCGATGATCCTCGCCGCGGTTCGCGGCACCCGCCTGCAGTCGCTCACCGCCAACCGCCCCAAGGCGCTCGTCGAGGTGGGCGGCGTCGCGCTCCTTGAGCACGTCGCCCGCCGGCTCGCCGCCGCCGGAGTCACCGAGGTCGTCATCAACCTGCACCACTGCGGCGACCAGATACCGCCGTTCGTCGAAAGCCGGGGCCGCTTCGGCCTGAGGCGGGTCGAGTACTCGCCCGAGCCCGAGCTTCTCGACACCGGCGGCGGACTCAAAAAAGCCGCCGACTTTTTCGACGACGGCCGGCCGTTCCTCGTCCACAACGTCGACGTGCTGAGCGACATCGACCTGGCCGCGCTTCTCCGAGCGCACGCGGCCTCGGGGGCGCTCGCGACGCTCGCCGCCAAGGCGCGGCCGACCGCGCGGCCCCTGCTCTTTGACAGCGACGGCAGCCTCGTCGGCCGCGTCTCCGCCGATCATGTCGACACCCTCGTGCGCCCCCCGAAGGGCGATCCCGCCGCGCTCGGCTACTGCGGCATCCAGGCCGTGTCGCCAGCGCTGTTCCGACGGATGACCGAGACCGGCGCGTTTTCCATCGTTGACTGCTACCTCAGGCTGGCCGCACGCGGCGCAGCGATCCGCGTCCACCGTGTCGACGGCGCCGCCTGGCGCGACTGCGGACGACCCGCGGACCTGCGCCCGCTTTGAGGCGGCATCCGTGCGCGCTGCTTTTGCGTTTGGCGCCGCCGCCGGTTGTGTGTACTGGATTGGGAAAAGCCCTATGAAAGCCGTTCTTGATTATCTTCAGACCCACCAATCCCGCTTCATCGACGAGCTCTGCGAACTCGTCCGCTTCCCCAGCGTCTCGGCGCAGCCCAAGCACAAGGGCGATCTGGAGGCCTGCGCCAGGTGGCTTGCCGACCATTGCACGAAGATCGGCCTGAAGGCCGAGGTCTGCCTGACCCAGGGACATCCCATCGTCGTCGCCCGCACCGGACGCCGTCCGGGCCGCCCCCACTTCCTCGTCTACGGCCACTACGACGTGCAGCCGCCGGAGCCGTTCGAGCTGTGGAACTCGCCTCCGTTCGAGCCAACCATCCGCGGCACCACCATGGTCGCCCGCGGCTCGAGCGACAACAAGGGCCAGCATTTCGCCCACCTCAAGGCGGTCGAAGCCTACTTCAAGACCGGCACCGAACTGCCGTGCGATCTCACCTTCCTGCTCGAGGGCGAGGAGGAGGTCGGCAGCAAGAGCCTGCCCATCTTCCTGAAGGAGCACCGCAGCGAGCTCCTCTGCGACGCCGTGGTCATCTCCGACACCGGCATGCCCGCGAAGGATCTGCCCGCCCTCACCTACGCCCTGCGCGGAATTGCCGCCTTCGAGATCACCCTGCGCGGGCCCTCGCGGGACCTGCACTCGGGCATCTTCGGCGGCTCCGTCGAGAATCCCGCCATGGCGCTCGCCCAGCTCCTGGCCAGGATGCGCGACGCCAGGGGCCGCATCACCGTGCCCGGCTTCTACGACGACGTCGCACCGCTCTCCGCCATGGAGCGCAAACAGTTCAAGCGCCTTCCCGGCACCGAATCCGGCTACCGCAGGTTCCTGGGCGTTCCGGAGCTTTTCGGCGAGAAGGGCTTCACCGCGACCGAGCGCACCACAGCCCGGCCCACGTTCGAGATCAACGGGCTGACGAGCGGCTACCAGGGCGAGGGCAGCAAGACGATCGTCCCCTCCTGGGCCCGCGCGAAGATCACCATGCGGCTCGTGCCGAACCAGAAGCCCGAGAAGGTCATGAAGGCGACGATCGCCTGGATCAAGAAGCTCTGCCCGCCGACGGTGAAGCTCGAGATCGAGCGCGGCCACGGCGCGCGCCCCTACCTCGTCGATCCCACCGGCGTGCACGCCCAGGCTGCGGCGCGCGCCCTCCGCGGCGCCTTCGACCGCGAGCCCGTGCTCATGCGCGAGGGCGGCTCGATCCCGATCGTCGACGACTTCAAGCGCACGCTCGGCGCCGACACCCTGCTGCTCGGCCTCGCCCTGCCCGACGCCAACGCCCACTCGCCCAACGAGCAGTTCGACCTCGACTGCTTCGCCGCCGGCCAGCGGATGGGCGCCCTGCTCTGGCAGGAGCTCGCCCGGAAGGCGTAAGGCGGATTGGGGCGATGTGATCCTGGAACGGCGACGAAGGCGTCGGCGCCCCAGTCGTTCTGGAGCCGCGGCGCCCCCGCCGCGGATTCAACTTCCTCCACTGCCGATTCCCCTGTCCTCCCCCTCTCAGATCATCTCCCTGTAAACGTCCGGGTGCGGCCGCGGGATGACGACGGCGTTCACGAGCATGCCGGCGTCGGCGATGACCTTGCGGCCGGCGGCCACGGCCGCCTCGACCGAGGCCACGTCGCCGGTGAGGGTGACGAACGCCTTGCCGCCGAGCGCCATCGCGAGGCGGATCTCCAGCAACTGCACGGCGGCGCGCTTGGCGGCCGCGTCGGCGGCCTGGAGGAGTGTGGCGACGTTGAACGACTCGATCACGCCAAGCGCCCCGTCGGGCGCCGCCATCTGCGTGCGGCCGAGAGCCTCGAGCACATCGGGGTGCACGCTCGCGACCACGAAGCTGTCGATAAGGCAGCCGCTGGCGGCCTCGCTGCCCGCGGCGACCGCGCTCCCGACCGCCGCCGCGTCGCCCGCGACCAACACCATGTACTTGCCAGAGCAGATCGAGCGCGAGAGCAGCAGCCTCACGTTGCCGGCCTTGAGCATCGCATCGGCCACCTGGAAGCCGGCGGCGACGCTGGAAAGTTCGATCACACCAACGGATTTCACGCTCATGGTAGGCATTTCAGAGACGGTTGAGAATGACGTGGCTGGCGCTGACCTCCGCCACCGTCGCGGCAAAAGGCGCGTGCACGATCGCCCCGAGGGCCTTCTCCGGCATCGCCCCCAGGGGCTGGCCGACGGCGACCCGGTCGCCCGCCTTCACGGTCGCGAGGTTCGGCGAGCCGGCGCCCTGCTTGAGCGGAACGGCCACGCGCATCGGTTTCAGCGCGTCTTCGCTGAACGGAGCCGGATGTTCGTACTCCAGGATGTGCAGCCGGCGCGACAGCGTCTTGATCGGAACCCGGCGGCCGTCGCGCATCGGATGCGGCTTCACCGTCGCCGGCCCGGTCCACTTGATGTTGGCCTTGCGCATCTCGTCCTTCGACCGGTCGCAGGCCTCCTTGGGGAAGAGTTGCTCCGGGCAGGCAAAGAGCGTGCACAGGCCGCACGAGCAGCAGAGCGCCGCCCACTGATTCCAATGCGCCTGGCCCGTCGCGGTGAACGCGAGGCTGCGCATGACCTGGTGCGGCTCGACCGCGTAGCCGAGAAGGAAGCGCGGGCAGTACTCGGTGCAGTACCGGCACTGGTCGCAGGCGGATTTGCCGATCGCGTTGCGGGCCGCCGCCGGCTTGAGCTTGCGCTGGATCACGGGATGACTCCGCGGGAGCACGATCACGCCGCCGGTTGTCTTGCCCACCGGCCGATCGATGTCGGCCGTGGTCTCGCCCATCATCAGACCGCCGATGCACAACACCGGGTCGTCCACCGCGGATCCGCCGGCAGCCGCGATGCACTCACGCAGGCTCGTTCCGATCGGCACCCGCATCGTGCATGGCGAGCCCACGGCGCCGGCCACCGTCAGGGTCTTCTCGGTGACGGCGCGCCCCGCCGCCGCAGCCGCGATATTGAGGAAAGTCTCGACGTTGCACACCACCGCGCCGACCTGGAGCGGGATGCCCGCCGGCGGGATCAGCCGGCCCGTTGTCTCGTGCACGAGGTCGTATTCGTCGCCCGCCGGGTAATAGTCGCCGAGCAGGTGCACCCGCACCGGCCCGCCGCCGCAGGCGGCCTGAACGGCCTCCACCGCGTGCCTGTTCTTCGCCTTGATGCCGACGATCCCGTCGCGCGCGCCCAACGCCTCCATCGCCAGCCTCATCCCCTCGACGACCTGGGCGGCATGCCGCTCCATCACCGCGGCGTCCTTGTGCAGGAGCGGCTCGCACTCGGCTCCGTTGGCGATGACGGTGTCGGCCTTCGCGGCGAGCTTCACGTGAGTGGGGAATCCGCCGCCGCCCGCGCCCACGACGCCGGCCTGTCTGACCTGCTCAACGAGATTCATGGGGAATGTGCCGCGTTTATGCCAAGCCCGGCAGCGGGATGCCAAACCAATTCACACCGCCGCCCCGCCCGCCTCCGGTGATCTCATCCTTGCTACCGCGCGTTTCCTGACCCACCATGCCCGCATGAAGCGTCTCGCGCTCTTGGCTTCCACCTTATTGCTCTGCTCCTGCCAGACGGCGGTCGAGCCCCCGGTGAACAAGGACTTCACGGCCCGCGCCGCAGCCGACATCGACCGTTACCGCGTCGCCGACAACAGCGCCTACGGCTACGAGCCGGAGGGCAGGTTCGACCCGTCGGCCCGCCCCGTCCAGGGCACCTTCGCCGACGGCGCCTGGAAGGTCTACCAGGTCACCGACACAAAGGCGGGGTTTGATCGTGTCGAGGTCACCGTCGACGACGAGGGCACGATCCTGCGCCTGCGCTTCATCAAGCCCACTTTCTCGTCGGTCGCCCGCCGCGACACCATCAATTCCGTCTACGAGGAACTGAGACACAAGTACAAGGTGATGGAGCGCATCGGCGACAACGATACCGCCGAGCTCACGGTCTACGTCGCGAACGACGACGCCGACTGGATCCAGCACCGCGTCCAGTACCTGCAGCTGATGGACGAGCCCAACCACCTTGGCGCCCAGGACTGCTGGATCCTCCAGCCTCACCTGAGCCTGGTCCAGGTGACCATCAAGCGCCAGGAAGGCGCCGGCGCCCTGATCGTCGTGGACTACCAGACCAAGAAGTATGCGGCCGGGATGGCCGTGCGGGCGGCAGAGAAGGTCTCGCATCGCAAGCCGTCCTCGCCGGGTTACTGAACAGGCGTTGGCGGAGAAAACCCCTGCCCTCCCGGGCGGGCCACACAGGGGAGTCGGGGCGCTGCTCCCTGCTCGCGTGCGCTCTGTGCTCTCCGGGTCGATTTCTCCGTGGTCTCTATGTCGGAGCAGGATTCGCCATCCACTGTCCGCGACGGGAGTGTCGCGGCCTCCAGGGGGCATCGGTCGGCTTCGGCCTCCGGTCCCCGCGGATCACCGCCTCTGCGGCGACGATCCTTTCGGCGCCCCCGCGAGGGCGAGAAGGGCCAGGGCGAGCACAAATCCGCCGCCGATGGCGCCGCCGCCACCGCCGCCCGCTGACGAGCTCGAGCTCGTGCTCGATGAGGAGGAGCTGGACGTGCTGCTGGAGGAGCTGCTCGTCGAGGTCAGCGACACGGTCGAGACCGTCGCATCCGACGCGATCTTGCGGATGGTCGCGTTGCCCGTGTCGGCCACATAGAGATTACCGCTGCTGTCGAGTGCCAGGCTCCGGGGTTGGTTGAACAGGGCATTGGTCCCCGCCCCGTCCTTGAGCCCCGCGACCCCGGTGATGCCGGCCACCGTCGTCACGACCCCCGCGGAACTGATGCACCGGATGGTGCCGTTGCCCGTGTCGGCGACATAGACATTGCCCGAGCTGTCGACCGCCACTCCGTACGGCTGGTTGAAGAGCGCATAGGTGCCCGTCCCATTCGTACTGCCGCTGATCCCGGCTGAGCCGGCGAGCGTGCTCACCACACCCGAGGACGTGATCTTGCGGATGGTGTCGTTGTAGGTGTCGGCCACGAACAGGTTGCCCGAGGTGTCGACGGCGACGTCGCCGGGATAGTTGAACAGGGCGGCGGTGCCCGTGCCGTCGGCTTCGCCGCGCACCGAAGCCATGCCCGCCACCGTGCTCACGGCGCCGCTCGCCGTGATCTTGCGGACCGTCGCGGCCCCGGTGTCCGCCACATAGACGGTGGCCGCAGTGTCGACCGCGAGGCCGGTCGGCGATGAGAACCAGGCGGCCGTGCCCGAACCGTCGCGTGTGCCTCGGCTGGAGGTCGAGCCCGCGAGCGTCGTCACCACCCCGGCGGTCGTGATCTTCCGGATGGTGGCGTTGCCCGTGTCGGCGACGTAGACATTGCCGCTCGTGTCGGCGATGATCCCCCCCGGCTGGTTGAATCGCGCGGCCGTGCCCGTGTCGTCGGTCGAGCCCGACGAGCCTGACGAGCCGGCCAGCGTGCTGACCGTGCCGCTGCTGCTGACCTTCAGGATGACGCACGCCGCCGAGTCGGCCACATAAAGGTTGCCCGAAGAGTCCTGAGAGATCGCCGCCGGATACTGCAGGATCACCGACGAGGAGCTCGTGACGGTCAGGGTGGCCGCCGTGCTGGTCGTGGAGCCCGAGCCATTGGTGATCACGCAACGGAACTGATCGCCCGACATGCCCGCGGTCGTGCCGCTCACCGTGAGCGTCGCCGTCGTCGTTCCGCTGTAGCTGCCGCCTTCGCTCAGGTTCTCCCATGTGCTCGTCCCCGAGGCCAGCCGCTGCCACTGATAGCTCATCGTCGTCGTTGAGGTGGCCGCCACCGTGAAGGTCGCGCTCGTCCCGGCGGTGACGCTCTGGCTCGAAGCCTGGGTCGAGACCGTGGGCACCGAGCCCTCCAGGGCCAGCACCGCCGTCGATGAGGTCACGCTGCCCGCGCTGTTGCTGACGGTCACCGCATAGCTCCCCTCGTCCGACGACGCGAAGGAGCTGATCGTATAGGTCGCACTCGTCGCGCCGCTGATGCTCGTCCCGCCCTTGCTCCACTGGTAGCTGAGCGTCGCCGCGCCGCGGGCGACGACCGCCAGCGTCGCCGCACTTCCGCTGGCCACGGTCTGCCCCGTCGGCTGCGTCACGATCACGGGCGACGTCGGCGTCAGATTGAGCGTGAGGATGATCGCCCCTGTCTGGGCGCTGTAGCCGTCGACCGCGATATAGTAGGTCGTCCCGCTCGTGGCGGTAAAGGTCGCGGCGCTCGAGTCGTTGTAGGTCGAGGAAAGGTCCGTCGGGTCGTCGTTGGAGGCGATGGTCGTCAAGGAGCTCACCGCGGTACCCGTGTAGACGCCGAGCAGGGTGTCGAAGGCCGTGCCGCTCGTCGTCACGTACACCGAACCGGCGGCCGGCGCCGTCCACGTCCACCACACCGACTTGCCCCCGGCATCGCTGCCGTGGTTCGGCTCGCCCGTCTCCTTTGAGGCGCTGATGTTGTAGCCGAGGGCGCGCGCCGAATAACCGGAGATCGTCGTCGCGCTGGCAAAGGCGTCGTTCGGCGGAGCCGAGGTCGGGGTGAAGCTCACGCTCAGCGACACGGTGCCGGTGGCGCTGCTCTTTCCGTCGACCGCGATGAAGTACTCGGTGCCGCTCGTCGCCGTGAACGTCGTCGAGCTTGTGGTCGCGCTGCTCGACGCGTCGTCGTTCGACGCGATGGTCGTGAGCGCGCTGACGCTGCTCCCGGTGTAGACGCCCAGGAGAGTGTCGAAGGAGCTTCCCGAGGTGGACACGGTCACCGAGCCGGCGCCCGGCGCGGTCCATCGCCACCAGAGCGAATGCCCGCCGGAGCCGCCTGCATGGCTCGGTTCGCCCGTTTCCGTTGTCGCGTAGGTATTGAGACCCGTGTCGGTCGCCGAGCTTCCCGTGAGCTTCATGGCCGCCGAGAAGGAATCGTTGAGAGGGGCGAGCCCGATCGCGGCTAGGGCCTCGTTGGCCAGGTACCAGCCGGAGGAATTCACCGCCACCACCCCTGTGCTGTTCACCGAGTCGCCCTCGGAGACCAGGGAGCCGCTGACGAGCACCGCTGCATAGCGATACCCCTGGTCGCTGGCGGCCATCGAGCTCTCATCGATCACGTACACCGGGCCGCCGCTGTTGCCGGAACCCGTGCCGACTCCGTTGATCTCGTAATAATTGTTCCAGATCTGGGTGAACGCCAGATTGAAGGGCCCCGACTGGTGCATCAGGTTGCGCAGGGTGCTGGTCGACGAATAGAGGCCCGCGGGATAGCCGACGATGGTCTTCGACGCCGGCAGCACGAGCGCCTCCTGGCCGTTTTGCCAGAAGCCCGGCGAATCCGGACCGAGATCCTCGTAGCCGTAGTAGCCGACGGTATCGACCGCGAAGGTCGTGATCGCCGAACTTCCAGACGAGCGCGCCAGGCTGGCGTAGGTGGAGAAGTAGTAGTAGCCGCGGAGCACCTGGCCCGCGCTCTTGGTCGGCGCCGAGGAGCTCTCGTAGGCGCGGAACCAGACGTTGTCGCTCGTCCATGAGTACGACGTGTCGCTGAACGGGACATGGGCGCACGACATCACCAGCCGCGTGCTGCCGACGACGGCGCCGCTGCCCCGGTATCCCGAACCGTAGCAATAAATGATGCCGGCGTACATGTAGGGGGCGCTCCCCACCGCGACCGACGAGTCGAGCACCGTCGACAGGTAGTCGGCCCGCACCGGCGGCCCGCCGGCCAGCACCGCAAGCAAAGTCCCGAGAATTGCAGCGATGCGCCTCATAGCAGCCCTCCCTTGTGCGCGCTGGCGACATAGCGCTCGAGGCGCTCACGGGTGTCAGCGAGCTGCTGACTGAGCGCCGGACAGGTGCCTGAGCTCAGGAGCCCGCTGACCCA
>Ga0153915_10000360_pt1 | contig 41364 bp, 57 predicted proteins | sample Opewatmetagenome_2_FD_107003 | JGI IMG/M metagenome (GOLD analysis project Ga0153915, IMG submission 107003) | Freshwater wetland microbial communities from Ohio, USA - Open water 3 Core 3 Depth 3 metaG | ecosystem: Environmental > Aquatic > Freshwater > Wetlands | place: USA: Ohio, Lake Erie...
CAGCAGCAGCAGAAGCAGCAGCATCAGCAGCAGCAGCAGCATAAGCAGCATAAGCAGCAGTAGAAGCATAAGCAGCAGCAGAAGCATAAGCAGCAGCAGCAGCAGCATAAGCAGCAGCAGAAGCATAAGCAGCAGCAGAAGCATAAGCAGCATAAGCAGCAGCAGAAGCATAAGCAGCATAAGCAGCAGCATAAACATCACGGCGCGCATCTCGCAATTGCTCTACCGTTGCCTCTCCGCGCGTCCATGCTTCAGCAGTTTCAATGCAACGCGAGGCACGCTCATCTTTAGTATATTTGAGCGCAGTCCGTGCGCACTGGCACGCGATGTAAACCAGCGTCTTGCGGTCAAGTCCGCGTTTCGCAGCGAGCCACAGTAGCCAGTCTCCACGCTCGCACTTATCCCAAACTTCGTCGAGCGTCGCGATGTTGTTTTTCGTTACCCAGTCTAAGCCGGGTGTACATGCGTCGTATGATTTTAGGAGTGATATCAGGTTCATTTGGTTTTGACAGGGTTGGTTACTGGGCTTTCAGCGAGATTCAGATGGCATTTCGCTCAGGCAGGCTTCGGCGTAGGCAACGAACGGATACCGCTTGCCATTGATGAGCGCGCCAGATCTGGCATGCTGTACGACGGACTCGGCATACGTGATGTAGGCGCGTCGAGCGTCATTGAGCGTCTGGATGCTTGGCTTGTCTTCGTAACGAGCGGCGGCATCCCACGCGGCGGTTTCAAGATTCATTAGGGTGGTATTCATAGTTTTGATTGTCTCGGGGCTCCATTGCCTCTTCGACGCGCACAATGTACACTTTCGCCACATTATGTCAAGGGGTAGATGTGATTTTTTCGCACCATTACGTAACCGGCATTGCCAATGAGTGTTCCGACGATTATTCTTTACGCCAGTCGCTTTCCAGCCAAGCTCGCAACCATTATGGTGGGACCAACGCAGTACGGCTCAGATTACTTCACTCAAGCAGCTCTAGGCTATGCCCCAAGGGTTTCTTTACGCATCAAGACAGGCCGAAATAGGGCTATCGACACGACTACCGACCCTGAGGATATTTGGTCGGGCGGCGGCATCTATCCGGGGCTTCCAATAGCAGGAATTGCCGAGACGGTATCCGTCGTTTCTACGAGCGCAAATGATACGTCGGATGGAACGGGAGCGCGTACGATTCGCATAATCGGCATCGGCGACGACGATAACTGGCTCTCACAAGAGGAAACGGTCGCACTCAATGGGACCACGCCAGTCGTGACCACAACGCTTTGGCGGCGAGTAGAGTTTATGGAAGTCTTAACGGCAGGTTCGGGCGGTTCAAATGCCGGGCGTATAAGCGTCAAGCACTCCACCACTACTGCTAACGTTTTCATAGATTGCGATATTGGCGATAACCGCTCAGCCGTGTGTGCATGGACAATTCCGGGCAACAAGATCGCTATCTTAGCTCAGATCACAGCGACCTCAAAGACAAAGCTGGCGGACATTGAAATGGGGTTTTTCTATCGTCCCTACGGAGGCACTTGGCAGCAATTGGTATCTTTCACGTTGACAGCCGAATCTACAAATTACCTACAAAATTTTGTCGGCGGCCATAAACTCTATCCTAAGGGCGATGTTGTTGTTCGCGCAATTTCAGTTACTCAAGTCTGCGATGTATCAGCATCTTTCACGGTTTTACAGTATGACGTGATCTAGTTTTAGCTTGACATACTTTAGCCCTAGACCCTTTAGAACCCTGTTGTTCAAACCGCGATAATAGTCTTGCAAACCGCTACAGCAAACGCCACTTGACTGTAAAGCAAACGATCCCATGGCCGACAGCGACAAACAAAAGAAAAACATAGCCGACGTTTTCGAGGATATTTGCTCTCGCATTGCTTGTGGTGAGCTTCTCTGCGATCTCTGCGACGAATACGGCTTTTCACGAGTGTGGTTTTGGAAATGGGTAAATGCAGATAAAGAGCGCGTTAACGCTTACGCGAGCGCGCGCATAGAGCAGCAACACACGTTTGCCGACGAGATTCTTAAGATTGCCGATGATAGCACACATGATACAATGACTAAGACTACAAAGAGCGGTGAGGAATATGATGCGTGCGATAACGAATGGATTAACCGCTCGCGGGTTCGTATTGACACGCGGAAGTTCCTCATGGCTCGCATTGCGGCCAAGGACTACGGGGATAAGATTCAGACCGAGATCAGCGGCAAGGATGGCGGTCCTGTTCAGATTATTGTTAATCGCGGGAAAGAGCCAACAAAGTAATGCCAACGGTTAATGTTTATACGGGTTACGAGCCGCGAAAGCCGTTCATAGCGTTTCACAATCGAAAGCAGCGTTGGGCTGTTATGATTTGCCACCGCCGAGCGGGGAAAACGGTGTCCGCGTTGTGGGAGCTAATCGAGCGCGCACTATGCTTTCAGGTGCCAGAAGGATTCGAGGGTCCAGGGCGATTTGCATTCATGGCTCCAAGCCGTGTTCGTGCTAAGGAAATTGCGTGGGAATATCTGAAGCGATTCGCAACAAAGATTCCAGACACGAAGACTAATGAAAGTGAGCTTTACGTTGAGTTTGTGAACGGGGCCAGGGTTACGCTTTACGGCGCTGAGAATGAACGTGGCATGGGTTTGTACATGGACGGGATTGTGTACGACGAATGCGACGACATCCCGCCGAGCGTAGACGCTATCATTGAACCAGCGCTTTCGGATCGCAAGGGATGGACGGTTCACATGGGTATTTTGCGCGGTCGGCATAACCTCTTTAATCGATACGAGAAGCTGAAGAATAATCCCGACTATTTTACCATGATGGTGCGTGCATCGGAGAGCGGAATTATCGACGATACAGAGCTGACACGCATAAAGTCAGACCCTCCTATTGGGATTGGGGAAAGCGCGTATTTGATGCAGTACGAGCTTGATGCGTCGGCATCCATCGCAAACGCGATATACGGCCGGCAGATGGATGCGGTAAGGCGAAGCAATAAGATTACGAATCTTACCGTTGATCCTACGATCCCAGTAAACTTCTTTTTCGACATTGGGCACAGCTTGACCGGCGATGACTGGTCTCTGTGGGGCGTGCAGCTTGATCGGCGCGATATTCTTGTTCAGACCTATCACGCTCGAACAGGGGAGCTTCCAAGCTATTACGCGAAGATTTGCATGGATTTTTGGGATCAGCACGACATGCCGCAAGGGACGATCTATTTGCCCCACGACGGAGACCGCAAGGACAGGCATGGCCGCACGGCTAAGGACGATCTCATGGCCGCAGGTATCAAGCGAATCAAGACCGTGCATCGGACGCCTAATCTCTGGGATAGCATCAATTACCTTCGCGCAATCTTCCCGCGCTTCATATTCGATCAAAAGCGATGTGAGGAGACATGGAAGCTAGGTGAGCGGAAGATGCCATCGGGTATTGATTGCTTGGACTTCTACACGAAGAAGGAAGAGGAAAGCACTGGCATGATACTGGATGTTGTCGTGCATAACGAATACTCACACGGAGCTGACGCGATTAGAACGATGGCGGAAGCGCATCGAGCCGGTTTGATTGTAGGATCAGAGAACGTGAGCAGGGCAGCAGATGGTAAACCCCGCGAAATCCTGCGCGCACACACCGGACACGCGCCTTCGTCCTTTACAAATCGCCAGCGCGCGATTATACGCTGATTAACCACTTAACAAAGGCAATCTATGGCAACACCAGCACAGGTCACTGTTAATACTTCTGAAACGACTATTTATGCGGGCGGCCAGGGGCGCTGCCTTTTTGTTTCAAATACAGGAGCAACGGTAATGACTATCTCTGTAAATGGAGATACTACCGTAACGGCAACGAACGGAATCCCAATTTCTCCTGGTAGCACATATGAGTATCCAGCCGCCTATTATGGGACGAATCAATTACCCGTAATTAAAGGTATCGCAACTGGTAGTGCAACTACTGCTGGCGTGCAAGTCATCCAATAACAATCAACCACTAAGATCATGCCTATTTTAAACAATGGTGGGTTAGGTATAACTCCTGCATCAGGAGTTACTACATTTCTAGCGAGTCCTTCGTCTGCAAATCTTCGTGCTGCTTTGACAGATGAAACAGGCACTGGTGCTTTAGTTTTTGCAGGGGGTGCGTTAGGCGCAGCTACGGCAACGACTCCTGAATCTTTTCAAAATAATACCAAAGTCGCAACTACGGCATTTGTACATTGGCTTGCTGATTCTACACAAATTGGTACTCATGCAAACCCATCGACTACAACCCCACAGAATCCAAGCACCTATGGTCCTCTGCGTGCCATTTGGTACGGCGTAACGGGAACTATTAATCTTCCCGCTGCTAGCGACAATTCTGGTAGAGGGGTTTTGGTATATAATACAGGAGCATTTACAATTACTCTTGAACCAAACGGAAGCGAGGTTATCGTACGTGATGGGACTGTGCAAACTGGCGGAGTTTCAATGACGCTTAGTTCTGGAGCCGGGAATTATGTGTATATCATAAGCGACGGAGTCAGATGGGTCACGCTTTGGTATAAAGGCACTCTTACTGAGGGCACTTAATATATTTTCAAACTAATGCCGGAACCCCATCAGAACAGGGCTGCCCAAGAGGCAGAGCTTGCTGCCGCAAGAGAGAAGCAACAGCGTATTGCGCTGGCTTACCATAGGTTGTTTAGCCGAGAAGGCGCGCGGACTCCAGATCAGCAGATTGTTATGCAAGACATGGAGGAACGCGGCCTGACGAGCAGCGCGGTAATTTCGGCTACATTCACCATTACAGACCCGCCTGCTTCGCCGTTGACCTTTACAGCGCTGACGGTCGGCACGCTGGTTATCTCATGAGCCCGGCAATAACAGCCTACGAGCGGATTAAAGAGGAATACCGCGTAAGGCCGGAGGAAATGCCGTTTGAATGGTATGTAGAAAAGCACCTAGAGAGCGGATTTGTGTTTAGTCGCCCTGATGTATTCTTGGCATGCAGGCCAGTTGTAAGCGATTCCCCTGAACTTATGGTTACGTCATGTGATTATCGTTTCCCGTGGGAGATTTGCGACTGTTGGTATGTCTCTATGCTGGCCGGTAATCTCGCAAGGGCATGGGAGTTCATGCCTTGGTTTCTACCGCTCATGTGCTTCCAGCGCGCTAACGACCCCACTAAGAGCTTGAGATTTTACAAAACAGAGTCATTGCAGAGACTAACGCTAAAGATTAGCAACTTTCAACTTAACTACCATGCAACCGCATAATCCGTTCTGGCCAAAGCACACAATGAAATTCAAGGTTGGCGGCGGCGAGGTTTTCCCAAATCCGCTAAAACCAAAGAAGGGACTAGGTAATCCGCTGATCCCGTTGCAGCAGACTAAGAACGTTTTCACAAAAGGCGATTTCGCTACGGATGAGCAGGTTAGAGCGGCTGAAGCAGAGGCAGCACTAGCGGGAAATCAGGCATTGCCTAACACGCAGGCGGCGGCAATGGCCACACAGATCAACGCGCAACAGGATTTGATTCAGCGCGAGGCGTCAAAAAAGAGCATTCGCAAGACGATATTTGCCGGAGAAACAGGCGGATTCAAACCCTATGGAAGTGCAGCTACCGGCATGTCTGGCAAGGCGTTTTAACCATGAGCGACCAAAAACTAGCTGAAGAGCAAATCAAGGCGTTCGAAGCTGGCGAGGCCAAGCGCAAGGGCAACTGGGATTCCGCGTGGCAGCAGGTCACGAACTACTTTCTTCCGCAGCAGTCGAACGTGCAGACGCAAAAGATGGAAGGCACTACGGGCTGGGCAGATAAACTTTACGATACGACGGCGGTACTCGCGGCCAAGACATTGCGCGCGGGTCAACTCAATTGGCTTACGCCTGCAAACGAACCGTGGGCAGCGTTCGAGCCGCCAGAGGAATTGTCTGCGGCAGGCAAGGAAGATGATAAGGACGAAGCCGCGCAGTGGCTTTCTAATGCGACGGATGTAACGATGCGCGAGCTGGCCAAGTCGAATTTCTATGCGATGGTTTCTATCGACTATTTGCAGTGCGGCACGGTCGGAACTGGGATGTTGTTTTGCGATGAGGGCAAAACCACCACGCTCAACTTTCGCCAGTTCAAGCCGTGGCATTGCACCATTGAAGAGAATGACGAGGGAATCGTTGATACGCTGCGCCGTGAATTCGAACTGACGGCTAGACAGGCTGCGCAGTGGTTCGGCGAGGACGCTCTGAGTAAAAAGATGCAGGACGAACTCAAGAGGAACAGCGACCCCTCTAAGAAGCACAAATTCATTCACGCAATTTTCCCACGCGAGGACAGCAAGCGTTTGCCGGGCCGCAAGGATGGTGCCAACAAGCCGATTGCCAGCGTCTACATTGAACGCGATGCCAAGAACTGCGTTGAGGTCGGCGGATACGATGAAATGCCAATGTTTGTTACGCGCTTTGATGGTTGGGGAACAGATTCAGTTTGGGGATACTCGCCCGCCTTCGATGCCTTGGCTGATGCCCGTCAGGCAAACTACGTAAAACAGTACGGCCATGCGTTGCACGAATTGCAGGCGTATCCCCGTTTTATCGAGCCCGACACTATGGAAGGCGACACAGATTTGCGCCCTGGCGGTCGGACGACGGTCAACGCTGACGATATGGTGCGCGGCGCTGTACCGCGTGAGTGGATGACGGCTGGCCAGTCGAAGGGCTTGCAAGACGACTTGGAAGAGCTGAAAGACGCGATCAACAAGCATTTTTACGTGAACATGTTTACGATGCTAGAGCAACTGGCCGACAAGCGCATGACGGCTTACGAGATCGCGCAGCGCGTAGGTGAGAAGCTAGAGCAGTTCACGCCGATCTTTTACCGCCGTGTGAGCGAATTTTTAAATCCGCTGCTTCGCCGCGTGTTTGGTATTCTGTATCGGGCTGGCAAGTTCGGCCCGGCTCCGCAGTCGCTTATGGTTCCTGTGCCGGGTACGCGCGATGTCTCGCGGCTGGCTCTGCCAGAGATCGCAATCACGAGCCGAATCAGCCTTGCGCTAAAGGCACTGCAAAATGCTGGCATCAATAATACGCTGGCCGGGCTTGAAGGACTGGCGACGGCGCGGCCTGACATCTTCGACAATTTCGACTTGGACAAAGCGGCTCGCGAGTACGCCCGCAATAACGGCGTGCCCCCCGACTTTTTGCGTCCAATCAAGCAGATCAATGAAATCCGCTCACAGCGCGCCCAGCAGCAGGCACAGCAGCAAGCGCTGGCCGATGCCGAAACCGCGTCGAAGGCCGCAAAGAACGTCGGCGGTATGCCGCCCGAGATGCGTCAAGCGGCAATGAGCGCAGCATGAGATTGACATTACTGTAAAGCAGTGCAGTTCTTGAGGCACAATGAGTGAGCCAGAGAATCCGGTTATTGCCGAGTCTATCGGCAAAACCAAGCGTCTGAACAAGGCGTTCCTTAGCGTTTTCGGCGATCCGAAGCGGCGCAGCTCCGATCAGGAGATAGTGCTTGAGCATTTGAAGGAGTGCAGCGGAAAAGACAACCTGATGTTTGGCGGCTCACGAAACATCGAGTTCAACCCTTACGTAGCAGCTCATTTGGATGGCGCGAGGTCCCAATTTCTCATTATCGAGCGGCGCGTTGCGAATGCAATGAAAGAGCCCGATAATAAAACCAAACGGATAGTCAAAAAATAACACAACATGTCTGCCGAAAATGCAGAGGGTAAGCAACCGAAGTTCGAGCGTCTTGAAGACGGCTCTATTGTACGCTGGGTCAAGGGTCAGCCCGTAAAGCTGGCGCAGTACGACGAAGAAGAGGGTGTTCTCACCTATGAAAACGAAGAGGCGCAAGCCAAGTTCGCAGCCAAGATCATCAATCTGGTGGAATTTACCGATGAGGGCAAAACCGCAACAGGCGATCCCATTAAACGCATGACCATCAAAGGTCGTACTGAAGACAAAATTTCACCGAAAGAGCCGCCATGCCCGAAGCCGACGAAGGGTCTCGGCGACAAGTCCAAGCCTGTCGTTGAATGGCGGTTTCGCTGGCGTCCGCAGGAAGCGTATGTTCGCTACGGCGTGCAGCTCGACGGACACGGCGAACCGATCCGCGTCCACGGCATACGCAAGAACATGCTTCAGCGCGAGAACCCCGTCACTGGCCTGCGCGAGTACGTGGAGGAAATTTACGAGAAGGAAGACGGCTTCCTCGCCCTGCGCGGTACGCACCTGACGTTTACCAAAGAGGAAGTTGTTGGCTACGCTGACGGCAGCGACGCCACCAACGAGTACGCACCCGAATCCCAAGATGAATAATCCACGCCATGAGTGAAATCATAACTTCTTCCACTGCTGCCACAGGCAATGCCGACGCTACAACTCAAACGGGTGGCTCTACGAGTTCGGTATCTGCGGCGGCTTTTACTTCGACGGCTTCAACTACTACGGCCACGACCAACACAAGCGGCGCGGTTGAGCCATGGCATAAGGACTGGCTGCATGCTGACGGCTCTGTGAACAACAAGGCGCTCGACCGCCTGCCCGATGACATCAAGCACATCGCTCCTTCGCTGGCCAATGCCCGCAACATCGAGGACGTGATGCGCAAGATTTCAACGCTAAATCTGATGGCTGGAAAGAAAGGGCTCGCCCCGTTGCCCGCTGATGCCCCTGCTGACGCCGTAAAGGCCCGCAATGAGCTGATGCGACAGATTAACGGCGTGCCCGAGAAAGCCGCCGATTACGGCATTACGCGGCCTGATAACGTGCCGCCAGAGATGTGGAACGATGGCTACGTCAACGGAGCGCTCGACATCATGCACAAGTTCAACGCCCCGCCCGAAATGGTGAAGGCGCTTGTTGCACACAACATGCAGACTACTCAAGGACAGCAGGCCCAGCAAGCCGAGGCCGAAAAGGCATTCTTCGCCGATCAGAATAAGGCGGCTGCTGCGATGTTCGTTAAAGACGGCATGTCGGCTGAGAAGGGCTTTGACCTTGCTGCGCGTACAGCCCGACAGCTCGGAATTGATCCTGATGCTGACCCAGAGTTCAAGAGCGCAAAGACGATCTACGCCTTTGCTAAAGTAGCTCAGATGATTGGAGAGCCAAAGCTCGTAACGGGTGAAGGTAAGAACTTGGCCGGTAGCGCTGACCCTGCGTCGCTAGCGCATGACGTGCGGACCAACAAGGCGAATCCGCTCTACGCCGAATATTACAACGGCAATAAGGCCGTAATCGCCAAAGTGCAAGGATGGGAATTTGAAGCGCGTGCGCTCAAGGCGAAGGCAGGTGCGCGATGATTAAGCCTCTACGCGACGTGATTTTTTTTACACCCATTGAACTGCAAGACAAGATCGGTGGCATCTACGTCACCGACACGACCAAGATGGAAAGGAATCAGCGATTCGTGAAGGCGCGTGTTGTGGCGGCTGGGCCTCAGTGCATCGCTAAGGTTGGCGATATGATTCTCGTAACTGAGTGGGCTGATACTAGCAAGATGCAGATTGACGGTTTGGAAGTCTGGAATAAACGTGAACGCGACATAGTTGGGATATGCACATGATTACACAAAAAACACTTAAGGAGTGGGTTAATTATTACCCACTGAGCGGTAATTTCTACTGGCTGAAAGGTAAGAATATTCACAAAATGGCCGGAAGCAAGAACTCACAGGGGTACTATAAAATACGCATTTGTGGTTCGTTAATACCAGCGCATAAACTGGCATGGCTTTATGTCACTGGTAAATGGCCTACAAATGAGATAGATCACAAAGACTGCGATCCATCCAATAATTGTTTCGATAATCTGAGAGAAGCTACGCACGCAGAAAATTGCAGGAATAGACGCAAGCGAAGCGATCTCACTTCGAGATTTAAGGGTGTATCTTGGAAAAAACGGAATAAGAAGTGGTGTGCTCAAATTAAGACATCCGGTAAAGTATACCATCTTGGGCTGTTCCATACGGAGGAGCTTGCGCATCAATCCTATCAGTCAAAAGCGATTCAGTTATTCAAGGAGTTCGCTCGCCTAGTGTGATGTAACCGCAAATACGTTACGCAACTTACGCATTGACAAATCCAGAGCCGGACCTCAATCCGGCTCTGTTCATTTAACCTCAAAGCACACATATCATGTCACAAACTACCGTCTTTAGTCTTAGCAATCGTTGCGATGGCCTCTCACAAATCACCGGCAGCAACGGCGCTCCGACCATTCAGCCGACCTATGCCGCCACCGTTACGATCAATCCTGACCTTGGCATCGTTCAGGAAATTCTAGGCGTCAATGCGACCTCGGCAACCTGTACTGTCTCGGCGGCTGGCGCTGGCAAGCACGGCCAATGCCTCAGGCTGATCCTCGCCGACACGGGCGGCGTTACCTACACGTTTACCGCCACGGCTGGCAATTTCGTCAACACTGGCACGGTCAATCCTGGCACCGGCAAAAAGATCATTGTCGATTTCATCAGCGACGGCACTAACTGGCGCGAGGTCACGCGTACTCGAGTTGCTGGCGCAATTGCCGGTACTGCAACCAATGATTCTGCCGCCGCCGGCCAAGTCGGGGAGTTCGTTCAAACGCTAGTCGCTACTGGCGCGGCCGTCTCGCTCACTACTGCCACCCCGGCTAATGTCGGCAACGTTTCGCTTACCGCTGGCGATTGGGACGTGGAAGCTGGGCTGAATATCAACTTTGGATCGGCCACCACTACGGCCAGTTCTGGCGGCATCAGCGCAACCACTGCAACGCTGCCTACTGATGGCTCTGAGGCTCCGATTGGCGTGCAGATGACCACCACGACAGCCATTGTAGGCCGCGCTCTACAGCGTAAGCGCGTGAGCATCGCTACCACCACCACGATTTACCTTGTGGCCTCTGCTACGTTCTCGGCTGGTACTGCCGCCGCGTGGGGCTGCATCAACGCCCGCCGCGTCCGCTAATCAACATGGATAGCACGTCCAAATTCTTAGATGGAGACGATCTCGTGCTTTATCGAGACGGCCGAAAAATAGAAGGTGCGTATAAGTTCAGGTTAGCTATTTTCGGCCCATGCGCTGAGTCTCCTGATAGGAGAACGGTATTCGACCTCGATTTATTTCAAGGCGAAGTACAAAGGGCTGTCAGCTAATTTGGGTTCGGTTCATAATAGGGGTATTATGGGTCTGCCTGCATCTTAACCGGTGCAGGCTTTTTGTTGGTCAATTCCGGGCAAAGATGTAGGAATACGGTCATAGCTCACCCATCCAAGGATGAGCTACGGTTGAATCAACTCCGTTCAAAGAGAGATGAGGTTTCCGGTATTGGAGCATGTCGTCGGGTGGTAACTTCATTCTTCCCTAGTGCTCCGGCTCACTGGTGATAGCGTTGTTGAGCGTGTGACTAGCTTCGGTTCTATGGCTCAGGACTGCCGCCATAGATTGCTCGCATCGTCGGGTCCTAACCGACCGGTACTTGTTATGGATGTTTCTCCACCTATTGCTAGGCCAAGCCTAACCGTATTTCTACGGAAAGTTGCGTGTCACGCTCAACAACGGCATCACGCAAAGTAATATTAAGCCTAGATGGTGGGCGATGGCATTGTGAGGAGAACAGCGGGAGTTTGTTTTCAACTCAGCATTTCCCTTGCGGGTCGGTAGCTACGCACTTGTTGCTGTTCAGTTGCGCCCCTCACAATGCCATCGACCTTGCCGCGAGGCGATCTAGGCACCGTAAATGAAGGCTCTATGGAGTTTATCCACGAAACAGATGTAACGCATAAGAGGGGTTATTTCCTCTATACTCCACAAGTGGGGGACTTAGATTTCTCTATGGTGCTTTAGTGTTAATCCTTACTAGAGATCATTAACCTGAATGGCAAATAAACTCCATAGAGCCTTCATTATCTGAATCTGTCACCGGGCTGTTTAGGCTCCGTTCGTTCTGTGTGCTCTATCCTGAGCGTTGGTCCACAAAAAAACCGACGGGATGAGAAGCGTCGGTTTTAAGGCAGAATAACTCGCCGAATAACCAGCAAGTCTCATCCTGCTGTTGAGCGAAACCGTGCCGATCTTAGCGGGCTTTGCAAGAACTATTTTCGGAAATATTCTTTACATTACTGTCAAGTTGTGGTGTCTTGTGGGCGAGGCAGGTTAGGACACCCGGCGCAAGCCGATCCGGTAGCCCCCTCAGAATTATTGTTCTGAGTGCCGATCCGCATAGCGGACACCCGGAGTCTCGAACGCTGAACAGTCACGTTTGTTATTCTTACTTCAATGCCTATTCCAAATTTTCCGTCTCAATACGAGACAGCATTCTCGGATCATTTCTGGGAAATTCAGGCTCAGCAAAAGGATCATCGCCTTGCTGGCCTTTACGAAAGCGACACCATCTCGGGCAACCAGAAACGCTATTCGCAGTCCGGCTCTTCGACCTATGCCTTCCGCCAGAAAACGGCGCGTGTGCAGAAAACCGAATGGACCGATCTGCCTTTGGCTGATCGTTGGGTCCGTCCGCGTCCATACGATCTATCGACCGTCATTGACGAGCAGGACAAAATCGCCCTCGGCTCTCTTGGCGATCCGCAAAGCACGATTGTAAAAAATCACGCTATCGCAGCCGCCCGTCTCAAGGATCAGATTCTCATCAACGCCGCGCTCGGCACCGCCTACACCGGCACTCAGGGCACTACTGCCACTACCTTCCTTGCTGCCAATCAGGTTGCGGTGAACCAGGGCGGCGGCGCTAACACCGGCATGACGCTGGCCAAACTCATTCTGGCCTCGTACTACATGGATCGTTACGACGTAGCCGACGATGACCGCATTTTGGTTTATGCGTCCAAGCAGCTCAACAACATGCTGACCAACGTGGACCAGGTGAACAACGCCCTCTACAACAGCATTCAGGCGCTCAAGGACGGTCGAATCAAAGACTTCATGGGCTTCAAGTTCATCCGTACCGAGCTGCTCCCGGTCGTGTCGAATGTCCGCACCTGTGTCGCCTACCAGAAGAGCTATTTGCTCCTCGGCCTCGGCGAAGACCAGAAAACGCACATCGACATTCTCCCTGAGAACTCGCACGCCACGCAAGTCCGCACGGTCTTCTTGGCCGATGCCACCCGCATGGAGGAAAAGGGTTTCGTTTCCATCGCCTGCGATGAGAGCGTGTGAGTGAATAACTCATAATCAAACACTTAACTAAAAGGACAAACTAAAATGGCTTCTTATTACACAGACATCGCCGCAAATCAACGCGACGGCCTCAACTTCCTTGGCGGTGGCATCACCACTCAGCCAGGGCAGATGAACGAGCCCTCCGTCCAGTATGGCACTGCCTCGCGAATCATAGCGGTACATACCATTGCTGGCACGGAAACCTCCGGTGAAACGATCTACATTGCCCGCGTCCCCGCTGGCACCTATGTGGACCCGTCTTCGAACGTCACCAACAACGGCGCTGCTACCACAGCCTTCAATTTCACTGTCGGCGACACCGACACGATTGGCGGCACGGTTTCGGCGGACGTGGATCGTTACAGCGCGAACTTGGAAATCCACACCGCTGTTACTACGACCCCGACGCAGTTCACTGGCGGCGCGATTCTCAATGCGCCCGCTCGCACGACCGATGATGACGTTTGGATCACTGCCACTCTCGGCACGATCACCACGCCGACCGCTGGCGGCAAAATCGTCTTCCGTCTCAACGTCAGCAACACAGTCTAAGTTTCGGTAATTAGGTTTCACTCATGGCGAGCCGGGATGCGCGTTACCGACGTGCTCCCGGCTCTTTTTCTTTACATTACAGTAATCTTATACTAGCAAAAGCCAATGCCGACACCGCTCAATCAACTGGACATCTGTAACTTATCTCTTTCCAGAATCGGCGCTAAGGCGATTTCTTCACTCAGCGACCTCACCAATAAATCCGCAATCGCATGCAATGCGAGCTACACATCGGTACTCACAGAAGTTTCCAGGGCGCATCCTTGGAACTGCCTGATGCGTGCCAGTGTTCTAAGCTCGACACCGCAGACACCGATAACAGCCACGGCTACGATAAGTTCGACTCCTTGGGCACCACTTACGGCTTATGCGGTTGGTGTTTGGGTAACGCTTGGCGCTGGGACATATCAATGTCTGATCGCGCACACTAGCACGGCTAATTTTACCATAGATTTGACTATGGGTTACTGGATGCAGGAAAATCCGCTTACAACCAATATTACAAGCGGTGCTGAATATGCTTCTGGATGGGCCTATCAATACCCGCTTCCGGCTGATTTCCTGCTTTTGGTCGAACTGAATGAAATGGCAGAAGGCCCACAAAACGAATTTGAGATTCAAGGACTGAATCTTTACACAGATGCCGATCAGGCGGTAGTGAAGTACACGGCACTTATCGACGATGCCACGCAGTATGACAGTTTATTCACCAACGCCCTTTCCTTGCGTTTAGCGGCCCCAATTGCTACCGTCTTGAGGCAAGATGGCGGACAGATGGCAGCGGGCTTGAATGCGCTCTATGAGCGAGCATTGGGCGAAGCGCGCACACAAGATGGGAACGAACGTAAATGGAAGCGATACAATCCAATTCAAGACTCCCTTTTTATCAGTTCGCGTTGGTGGTCAACTAACGGATGAAGAGCATGGCTAAATCACTAGAAAATCAGGTTAGCTTTAGCGGAGGCGAGTGGAGCCCGCAGATGGATGCGCGGATTGACCACCCGAAGTACAAGCACGCATGTCGCCGGATGCGGAATATGATTCCGCTAAAAAATGGCGGAGCGACGCGTAGGCCGGGAACTAGGTATATCGGGCAAACCGGAAGCCCGGCCCGATTTATAAGCTTTCAGTATTCAACGACAACCTCATTTCAGATTTCGTTTTCTAACGAGCAAATCCGGTTTTTCTCTAATCGTGTTCCAGTAACATTGGCGTTGGCTGATGTGAGTGCGTGGGTGAGTATGCAGGCGTACACGCCTTACCAGTATGTAAAATCGGTTGGCACCATTTACCGCTGTCTTCTTTCTGTTACGAGTGCAACTGCTCCAGCGTCAGACCCGACGCACTGGCTAGCCGATCCTACGTATGTTATTTCCAGCCCTTATAGTTCTTACGTAAGCGGGGAAGCAAGTTATGATTCGGATGTTTGGACAATTACGCCGTGCCAAATAAACGATGTGGTTTATCTCGCCAGCCCGCGATTTCCGACCTATTCGCTTACACGCCTATCAGATATTAGTTGGCAACTCGCACAGGTGGATTTCTTAGTTCCGCCACTGCTTGACCAGAACATCACGAACACAACGATTGCGGCGAGTGCAACGACAGGATCAGGCATCACGTTGACAGCCTCGGCTCCGGCTTGGGTTACGGCTAAATACTACGTGCCGAGCAACAGCGTTTTGCAGGGCGGATTGCTCTATGCGTGTAAAGTCTCTCACACGTCGGGCACGTTTTCCACCGATCTTGCGGCTGGCAAATGGGAGCAGCAATTTCCGTTTCATTCGACGAATGCTATTGTAGGTTCAACTTACCAACTTTCTTATCTAAAAAACGCATCCTATGTTACGTATGACATCACGGCCAATGGTTCATCTTCTACGCTGCTGACACTTGGCGCATGGGAGGCCAAAACGTTCGGAGTTTGGGTGGGCGACGTCACGGTGCAGCGCTCTTTCGATGGCGGTACGACATGGGATGACGTGCAGGTCGTGACTTCGCGCGAGGACAATAATGCAGCCATTGCAGGTAATGCTACAAAACTGGCGCTGTATCGCGTGACTGTAAGCAACTACGCCGCTCCGGTCACTCCTGGCACAGTAACACCGCGCGTTGTGTTCAGCGTGTTGAATGCCTTCGTGCGTGGACTCGTAAAAATTACAGCTTGGGCTACAACCGTGAGCGTAACGGCTGACGTACTTTCCGATCTAGATTCTACGAGCGCTACCCGGTATTGGTCCGAAGGCGCATGGTCAGCTGTTCGCGGTTATCCACGTGCAGTTACGACCTATCAACAGCGCATGGTTTACGGTGGTTCATCGTATGAACCGCAACGCATTTGGGGCAGTGTAACGAACGATCTTGAAAACTTTGACCGTGGCGACGCTACTAAGGCGACCGACTCCTATGCCTTCGACTTGGCGGCGATTGGGCGTGGGCCAATTCAATGGCTGATTTCGCAGAGCGATTTGTTTGCAGGATTTAGCGGCGCTGAATGGATTATTAATTCCGGGAGTACCGGAAGCTCAGCAATAACTCCAACGTCAATCAATGCGGTTGAGCTTTCATCTTGGGGAAGCGCAGCCAATGTGCAGCCCTACGTTGTCGGAAACGCGGTATTCTACACGCAGCGGCAGGCGCGCACAATCCAGCAGATGCTTTTCAGCGTCTACACTAACAAGTACATGTCATCCGACATGACTGCGTTGAGCGAGCATCTTTTTACGGATGGAATTGCGCAGATCGCCTATCAGCCACGTTATAACAATCAAGGCATGATTTGGATAATAACAAAAACGGGTGCGCTACTTTCGATGACGTATAGTTTGGAGCAGGAAGTTTTCGGCTGGGCTCGTCATGATACAGTTTCAGGTATATTTGAAAGCGTGGCAGTTGTACAGGGCAGTGGTACGGATGATGATGAGGTTTGGGTGATTGTTCGACGCGATCAGCCGTCATCTGATCCTTTGCGCTATGTGGAATTGATTGATCCAGTATTGACCGACGAGTTTGTATCTTCGTATGTGGATAGTTCGTTTCATCAGACCGGAACGCTCTCTAATGTCATTGGTAGCCTAAGCCACTTAGAGGGGAAGTCCGTGGTTGGAACGATCAGCGGGAACATTACCTTTGGTCCTCTTACTGTAAGTGGCGGTGCGATCACGATTCCAAATTACACGGCAAATGGAGAGACTGTGTGGGTCGGACTACCGATCAGCTACGAGTTGCAACCTATGCGCTTAGACCAAGACGCGCGAATTGGCGGAACTCAAGGGCTTGTTAAAATCATATCAGATATTTACCTACGCTTGCTTAATTCGTTGGGCGGTAAAATATCTGACGGTGTGGATGAAACACCGATTGAGTACCGCGATCCGCTTGTGCCACTCGGGCAAGGTCCGGCGCTGTTCACGGGGGAAACCCGCATTCCGCCTTTCAGCGACTATTCAACCGATCCAGTCTATATCATCAAAGGCGAGGACGCTTTGCCGCTGACAGTTCTTGCAATTATTCTCAAATACGAAATATCTGGCACACCATGATTACAGTAAGAAAAGCTGATTTAGAGCAGTTTTTTCCGACGCTTGAGAAGTGGCTCAAGCGGCACAACAGCGCGGAAGTTCCGAAGGCTATCATTGATGAAATCTACGTGGCGGAGTCCGGCGGCGTCGAGATTGCCAGCCTTTGCCTTTACGTTTGCCGCAATGGGCGAATCGCTGTTGCTGAATGGCTCGTGAGTAATCCTATGGTCTGCCACTCGCGCGATTTGGTGCAGGCAGTTCACGCGCTTTACGCGCATGTTGAAAACGAGGCGCGGGCGGCTGGTTGCACGGCAATGATCGGCTGGGTTGAACCGGGCAAGGGCGAAGAGCATATTGTTTTAAAACGAGGCTTCAAAACCTCAGATCAGGGGGCGCACAAGTTGTACGCCAAACCACTTTACGGAGAAATCTAACTATGCCAGCTGTCGCGATTGTGGGTATAGCTCTAACTATAGGATCAATGGCAATGCAGGCCAAAGCGGCCAGCGATGCCAAAAAGCTTGCGCTCAAAACCGGCAATCAGAACCAGCAGATTGACGAGCAGGGCGTGCGGCAGCTCGAAATCAACACAGAGGCCAACATTCGTGCCGAGCGAAAGGAGAATGACGTTTACATTTCGCGTCAGCAGGCGGCCTACTCGGCAAGCGGCGTTTTGTCTTCAGGCTCTCCGCTCGACGTTGAGGCTACGACCGCAGGGCGATTGGAGCAGGCAGTTCAGCAACGGTGGATTGATTCGCAGGTGCAGGCGACTAACATGCGAATTCAGGGCGCTATGGGGCGTGAATACGCGGGCGCACAGGCAAGCGCGATTCAGACTCAGGCCAACATTGCAATGCTCAAGGGCGGTGCGCAACTCGCCTCGCAGGCTTACGGCGCATACCAGTCGGGCGCTTTCAGTTCTGCGCCGAAAACTGAGACCTCGTTTCCAGCATCTTCAACCGTGAGAACTGACTACATCGCTTAACATGGCTATCGCAACAGTTCCAGGCTCCGAAATGATCCAAACGCCCGGCATGGGCGTGAAGCGGAACTTTGCTGCGCTGAACGTGGCGAATGAAGCGCGTGCCCAGATGGGCGAAGCCGTTGCTCAGGTTGGCCAAGCGGTCGGCGAGTTCAGTCAGAAATTGCAGGCGGCTAAAAACTACGGCATCGCTGCTGATGCGTCGCGCCAGATGCAACAGGCGTGGGGCGATTTCGTGCAATCGCGCGAAGGGCGAGACGACGAAGACAATTGGGTTGGCGAGTGGAAAGAGAAAGCACAGTCGCTCAAGTCGAGCGTCTACGAACAACACGCCGTTGGCCCAGCGCTCAAACGGCAACTAGAGCAGAATTTCAAGGACTGGGAGCAGACCAACGCCATCGAAACGAGCACGATTGCGAACAAGAAGGCCATCCGCACGGCGAACCTGCGCGTTGACGAGGCTATCAATGAAGCGGCTAAGACAGGCCAGCCAGAGGCCGCAGATTCGCAGATTCGCGAGTTGATTAACGGCAAGGTAAAGGCGGGACTTATCGCTCCGCAGTTGGGTAAAGCGGAATTACAGGCCGCGCTCAATAAAGTAGATGAGTACGGCGCACGAAACTACATCGCAAGTAATCCGGCTGGTGCTGTCGATTATCTCAAAGACAACAAGAACTTTTCGCGGCTCGATCCTGACCAACGATTCCGACTCATGACAGCAGCGCGTGAAAGGATGCACCAATACCAGAGCGATAACGCGATGGAGATCATGACGACAGCTCCGACTGACGATGAACTTTCGATGCAGGTAAAAAGCGGTATCATAAGCGAACGCGGTGCAAAGCAGATTCGTATTTATCGCGACAAGGCGAACTATGACAGCGCTCGGGCCAATGCCGGTGAGATCGGCGGCGACATCGCCGACTACGCGCCCGACTACGACAAAGATCAGCAGCAATTTAACGAACTGAAGGTTCGCATCAAGGCGCTACCCGATTTCATGGACCGTTACAAAAACAGTCTGATGAACCGCCTGACTAAGAAAACGAAGGAAGGCGCGGGCGGTGACGACGGCTACAAGGTCATTAACGACATGTACCAACAGAAACTTTTTGGCGACTGGATGACTTTTGACGAGAAAGCGAAAAAGAATGTGCATGACCCGGCAGGATGGAAAAAAGCCAATGACACGCGCTGGGCCATTCAAGACGAGCTTGAGCAGTGGCGGCAGGAACACCCGACAGCCAGCCGCTCAGAAGAACGCGACCAGGTTTTCAAGATTTCGCAGAAGCATTTTGACGGAAAGGCTACGCAGGCTGTATTTGATGGGCTAACCCAAGAAACGAAATGATGGAAACGCCCTCAGTAGCCTCTAGCGATCCGAGAAACCCGCCTGAAATCGAATTTGACCGACTACACAGTCTCTTTCAGGGGGTCGATAAGTTTGACTCGGCATTACCAGAGCAATCGCGCAAAGCGATTGAGCCTGTGCTCAAGATCAGCATTGATCCGAATGGGCAACGTCAGCGCATCGCCAATCAGCTACTTTTAGCTAATCGCTATAAGCGACCCGTATCGGAGATTACGCAGAACTACCCGGCCTTTCGTGATGACTACGCGAAAAAGATGTTCGGAAAGGAAACGGTAAGTGATGGCGATTTTTATGGCAGCGCAGCCGGATTACTGAACAACGAAAAAGATGAACGTGTCATGCTGGGCGACATCCAAGCTGATATTTATAACAGTGCGATTGAAGGAAAGCCTGTTGCCGACTACTGGACAAGGAAGCAGCCGGAAATCAGCAGAATCAAAGGCTACAACGCCGCGCATCTCGATTTTTACCACCAGCACGTTCAAGACGTGTTTAGCTATGTTCAGCGCGAGGGCGAACGACTCGAGGAGCCGATTGCAACGGTCAAGGATTACTTGACGCTTGCTCAAGGCGCTTCGCCGTCTGGCCAGCTTGGGCTTACGCCGAATGTTTCGCGTGAAATCGCGCCCGCTGCTTTCGATCTCGCGCAGGCACGCCGCGCAGCCATGAACGCGCTAGCCTCACTTCCGGCCGATCAGCAGGACTTCGCACTTGCGATGGCCGCACGCGGAATGCAGCCAAAGGCGACCGACGAAAAGGCCGCACGCAGACTAGAACGCGGAACGGCTGAGTTTGTAAATGAAGCGATTGGGTTTTTTCGCGAAAACTTTACGATTGCGGGAAGTGAAGCGGAGCAGCAAGTAATCGAGCAGGATTACGCAGCCGGATTGTCGATGCGTAAGGCTGAGCGTAAGCTAAACGATTTCGTTACAGGAAAAGTTGATCCGCTAACATCTACGTCATGGGCAGGCCGGGCCGCGTTGAATACGGTCGAAGGCTTACCTAAGCTCGCCGCCATGTTTACCGGGCCGGGCATAGCGCTGAATTTAGCGGCAACGCAAAATCAGATTCAGGGGCAATTTGAAGATCGCGGAATTTCCCCTGAGAAATCCAAGAATTTAGCCATTGCCGCCGCCGTTCCGATTACAGCGCTTCAGTTCGTCACCACGAAAATGGTAACGGGAAAAGTCCCAGGGATGGATAAATGGATTTCTAGCCTAGGCTCGCGCATTACCAGGACGATGGCGCTAGGCGCAGCAGAAACGGGCGTCATCGGCGCTTCTACGCTCGTGCAAATGGAGATTCCAAACGCCTTTCAGCAGATCACGGCCAGTCTTGACGATGCCGTGCCAGATGTTGACTGGAAGCACGAGTTTTCCGGGCTGAAAGATGCCGCGCCTGATATTTTTGGCCAGATGCTTCCATTGATTTTGGTCGGTACTGCGGTTGGCTCATTCAAGAATGAGGTTTACGGTAAGAATATGGTGGGGAATCGCACGGTTCTCGAAGCGATGGGGCACAAGCCAGAGACGATTGAAGCCGTATTTGACGCGCTGACGCTCAAAGAGAAAGAGGCGATTTTGCAGGCGAATCACGCGAATCGTGAAATCGGAACGCCTACGCAAAAGGACGCGATAATCAAACTCCAGACTGAATCCGTTGTTAAGCCAACTGAGAACCCAGACTTTTCCCGCTATCAGGAAATTCAGGCATGGATGCGTGAGCATATCACACAGGCATCGAAAGAAAACACGCCAATCGACACGCCTGAATATCAGGCAATGTGGGCAGAGAGCGAAGGCATTAAAAATCGTAACGGCGGAATGCCGCCTGGTCAAACTACTGCTGCTCCTACCGTGAGCAAGAGCGATGATGGCACGTTCACCGTTACAAAGCCAACCGGCGAAATCGTCGCACAGGCGAATACACCCGAGATGGCCGCAAAGGCTGTCCGCGATAGCGTCGAGCGTGAAACCACTAGCATCAAGAACGCCAAGGCAAACGAAATGCGGGCCAAGGAGGGTTTGCCGCCGCTCAATGAGCATGATATTCTTACCGACAAGGCCGCATTTGATGAAGCGAAGCGCACACTTGAAAACGACCCGGAGGCCGGTCAACGTCTAGTTGAGCGCATCGAAAAAGGCCACGTTCCGAACGGCCAAGAAATGACATTACTTCAGGTTGAAGCTGCACGGCTGGCTAGCGAAATCGACGCGGCGAATACGCGTCTAAACAAGGCCAGCGGGGAATCGGAAATAACCACCGCGCAGCAAGACCTCAACCGACTTCTTGACAGCTATCAGCGCTTGACCGATGCAAGCAAGTCGAGCGGAACTGACGTTGCGCAGGCTTTGCAGAAGCGTAAAATGGAGATCACTCGCGATTTCTCGCTTGCCGAAATGACCCGTAAGGCGACTGAAGCACTTGGAAAGAAGCCGTCAAAAGAGCAGCTCCAAGAAATTCAGGCACTCCAAAAGAAACATGCCGAATTACAGCGGGCCTACGACAATTACAAATCTCGCATGAGTGAACTTCTCATGTCGGATGAGCCAGCATCGGTGCGCGTTCCACGTGGCAATCCTCCGGGAAAGTTCAAAGCGTACTTTTCGGAAAGAGCGGACGCAGCGAAGGCGCGTATTTCCGCACGTCTTGAAAAGATTGTCGCGGCTGGTGTGGTCGAAGGTGAAGGTGTCAGCAGCCTATTGAGCGCCGATAATTTGGCTGACCTAGCCGTTGTAGGTGCAGACTACATTATCAAGTTCGGCTCTGATTTTGGCGATTTCAGCAAGCGGATGATGGCTGATTTTGGCGACAAGTTTAAGGACAAGCTTACGCCGCATCTAGCGAAGATTTATGACTCGGCGAAAGAAATGGTGACGACACAACGCAGGCTGATTGCAGCCGAGGCGGCGGCTGATCGTCAGATTGCATTGCTTGAAGAGCAGATCAAAAATGAAGCCCCTTTTTCTCCATCGAAAACGGAGGTACCGACTAACGCAAAGATTGAAGCTAAACGCGCTCGCGTGGCAGAGCTTAAATACATTCGCGACAACATACGCGACATGCTTCAGCCCAAAGAGCCCATCACCAAAGAATCGACGGCAAACAAGGCATTCAAGACACGCACCGAAAAGCGCATCGCCGAACTTGAAAAGAAGATAGCCGAAAACGACTTCACGAAGAAGGAGCGCACGCCGCTGCATCTCGACGAAGAGGCCAACTTACTTCAGGCCAAAAAAGAGCGCGTCGAACAGGAGTATTACGACCGCCTTGCGAAATGGGAATACGACCAAAAAGGCGCTGTAGCTAAATTTGGCGAAAATGTGCTGAATGTCTATGACGCAGCTCGCGCAATAAAGACGACTGGCGAGGTATCTTTCATTCTGCGTCAAGGGCTGATGGCTACTGTTTCGCATCCCGTTATGGTAGCGAAACAACTACCGGCTGCGTTCAAGGCTTTCATTGGTACGCCAGAAAAAGCGCACGCCATCAATCTCGCGATTTTAAATCATCCCGACATGCCGCTTGCCCAAAAGGCAAAGCTTCACATTTTGAAGCCAGGCCAAGGATTAACAGCGCGGGAGGAAATGTTTGCAGCAAAGATGGTCGGCAAGATTCCTGTTGTTCACCGCTTCGAGCAGATGGCTACTGTTTTCCTGAACGCGACGCGCTTTGAACTCTGGCAGGCCATGCGGGCCGGTAGCAGCCAATCTAAGCCCGTTCTGGAGCATATTTCGGCCTACGTGAACGAATCTACCGGGCGAGGTAGTTTAGGCCGATTTGAGGGTGCAGCGGTACCTCTAGCACGTCTGCTGTTCTCACCGCGCTTCCTGATGAGCCGTATTCAGTACGCAACCGGGCATTCGCTTTGGCGTGGCGACGCTGAATCGCGGCGCATCATCGCCAAAGAGTATGCGCGCACGTTGGTAGGCCTTACCGCCTATTACGCCGCGCAATCGCTGTATTTTAGTGCGACATCGGACAGCGAAGAAACAAAGCCGACAATTGGCGCTGATCCGACTTCTTCCGACTTTGGCAAAATTGTAATTGGCAACGCTCGGCTTGATCCAATCGCCGGGTTAGCGCAGGTCATCGTTTTTATGTCGCGCTCGATTCTCGGGAAAACGACTAGCATCAGCGGAAAAACTAAAGAGGCTCCGATTGGCGGTGATGAGTGGGCAAAAATAGCAATGCGGTTTGCGCGCTCGAAGGCTCATCCCGTTATTGGCTCTGCGCTGAATCTTGCAATTGGCAAAGACCTCGGCGGAGATGATGTAGATATTTTCAAAGAGACCGCTCAATATCTCTATCCGATCACATACCCTGATATTTATCAGGCTTTTGAAGAGCAGAATATCCCAACGGCTTCAGCAATGGCTATACTCGCATTTCTTGGAGAAGGGTTACAGTCATACACCAAGCAAGACAAAGACACGGCATCGTTTTTTGAGAAGCTGACCGGCAAGAAAACCGAAGAGCAGAAAAAGCAGCCTTGAACCTTTACAAATCATAGCCTTAACAATAACAAGGAAATACAATGAGCTTATCCAATACGACTGCCCAAGTCGGGCCTTACACAATCGCCAGCTTTCCGGCTACCCTAGCAGTTTCATTTCCGTTCGCGATTGGAACTGACTTGCTAGTACAGAGCCTTGGAACCTCGCTAACGCCCAATGATCCGCCTGTTACACTCACCTACAACTCTGATTATACGGTTACTGGTGGCGGCTTCAATTCAGCCAATGCCATGCTTACAGGCTCAGTTGTTTGCGTCGGCACGGGAGCCCATCTAGTGGAGGTCGGTGAACGTATCGTTATTACTCTAGCGACACCAGAAACGCAGCTCACTAGTTTTCAACTTACAGGTCTTCTTACAGTGCCGATGATTGAGCGGGCATTCGATAAGCTGACCAACATCACAAAGACGATTTCAGAAGGGCTCAAGCGCACGCTTCGCGTTCCTGCATCAACGACTTCTCTTAACGAGATAGATACCTCGCCGTTTAAAAGCATGGTACTTGGATTTGATGCGAACATGCAGCCTACCCCGTATGCTCCAACGCCTGGGGCTGCTATGCCTGTTGCCACATCAAGCACGGTAGGATCTGTAAAGCCTGACAATTCCACGACGATTGTAAGTGCATCGGGTGTGCTTTCAGCGCCTAGCGGAACGCGCATTGCAAGCGTAGCTGACTTAAAGCTGGTGGATTACTCAGCATTCCCGGATAACACGCCAATCGAGCTTCTTGGCTACTACGCCGCAGGCGACGGCGGCGGGCAGAAACTCTACATTGACAAGGCCGATACGACTACGGCGGATGATGGCGTGTTTACCTTTGTAGCGTCGGACGGGACTCGCATTAAAGCAGTGGATACTTCGTCGGTTACGCTCTGGCAGGCTGGCGCATTTTCAAGTTCATCCGACTGCACGGCGCGTGCGCAGGCCGCGCTTAACGCATGTAAAAGCGTAATCATCCCTCCGGGCGTTTTTATCGTAGATGGCCTTACTGGCGGACTTAGCGGGCAAACCATTTCTGGCGTTGGAACCTTGAAGCTGAAAGCGGCTTCAGCTGCTGATGAAATCGTCAATGTAAACGCGAAGACAGACATAGTGATTCACGGCGTTACATTTGACGGGAATAACGGTGCGCATGGCGCGTGGACTGAAGCGAGGGACTGCGTAAAAATTACAAGTTGCCAGCGGGTGCTTTTTGACGGCGTAACATTTAAAGGCATCACAAACGACGGTATTTATATACAGTCTGTCACCACAGCTACGACAGACGTAAAGGTTTTGGGTTGCCATTTCTACGGAGCCAATGACAACCGAAATGGAATCTCGATTATTTACGCTAAACGAGTTTCAATTACAGGGTGCCAATTTACAGGCATGTCCCGGTCTAATATGCCCGGTGCAATCGACCTAGAACCGAATTTGAATTATGAGATTGTCGAAGATGTCGCCATATCCGGCAATACCTTCACGGATTGCAGGACGGCCGTACTTGGCTATAACGGAGTTACCGCAACTTGCAGGAACATTTCGGTAGGTATTAACACGGTAACGACACCAACCCTCAACCATAGCGCGAACTATGGATATTATTTTGATGGATTTACCAATGTGTCGATTAGTGGTGGAGTCATTGATGACGTTTACAATTCCGCATGGTTTGATAATTGCGCAGTCGTTTCAATTTCCGGCCTAACTGTAACAAATTGGACAGCGGGCGGGTTTGGGATCAAGTTCGAGGATGGAAACACGGATTGCCATGCAATTTACCAAGCTAAAGGGCCTGACGGTAACTATATCTCTATTGTAGCGGGGGCCGAGGTCGTTCATGCTGTTCAGGTAGATGGATCGTGGAGATTTGGAGCTACAAGTCTAGTTTCTTACTGGGATATGGGCCTGCGTCCGGCATACGATCAATCTCACGCATTGGGAGCGCCAACGTATAGATGGGGTAATTTATATGTAGATGACGGATTTCTTGCAAGCCTTGTACTTTCGTCGTTGCCCACGTATGCAGATAATGCAGCAGCAGTAACTGCGGGCTGGCCAGTCAATAAGCTATATAAAACATCGACTGGCCAGGTAATGATTAGATACTAGCATGAGCACCACCGACGCATCCAAACTACGTTTTACGCTTATCGCGGCATTGATTCTCCCGTCTGGCTGCAACGCTCCGCAATGGCGAGTGTTCCAGTCGAAGGTGCCTGCGCCGTTGGCAAAGCCTGCGATTCAGGTCGAGGCAGAGCGGGCGTCGGCTGACTTGGTAGCGCGCACTGTAACGGCCCCATCCGAGATCATCCCGGTCGCCCAGAAGCTATCATATAGCCTTGGCGCGCCCGAGCATCCAATCACACAGGCTAACCAAGCAAATGCCGCAAAACAGGCCGTAACGAGCCTTACGATGGGAATTGTCGAAGCGCAGCAACTTCGTGATGGCCTAAACGACAAGCTTGCCAAGTACGACGGCAAGAAAATCGAAGGAACGGGAGTCAATCTGTTCGGATTTGCGGTATCGCTTCCAGTGCTCGGGCTGATCGTGCTGGCTATATTCTGTCCCGGCGTACTCCTATGGCTTCTGGCAAATAGTCGAGGCGCACTGATTGCTACGATTAAAGGCATCCAATCATTCAAGGCCTTCAACCCGTCCGCTTCTATTTCACTTAACTCCGCGCTGGACTCGGCTCAGGATGCGGCACACAAAGCATTGGTAAAAAAACTGAAGGCGAAATTATGAGTGCACAACGCAACAGCCTAAACGGGCGAACGAAGGCCGCTGAGTATATCGAGCCGCCCGTTGTGTCTGCTACGGGTGACACCGAAATCAAAACTACGCCCAAAGTAATCGGGGCTCTGATAGTCGGATGCGTCACGGCGGCAATCATGTGGGTTACGCTCTCTCTGAACGTCTCAGCACACGGCGCAAGGATAGGGCAGGCTGAGGGCGACGTTGTGGAGTTGAAGCGTGGATCAGCAAACTCCAGCCGTCAGATTGAGAAGCTTGACGATAGAACGGCCTCGCTTGAGGCATGGCGGAAAGAAATGGAGCAGCAACGGGCAGACATTCGCGCCATACGCGCAATGCTCGAAGCACAGGCGAAGCAACAGAAACCTTAGTGAATCCACATCCCGTGCGGTCGGTTTGAATTGTAAAACTGGATGCCTCTTTCAGCGTCGCGTTTTAATTCCTCCATTCCAACCCATTTTTTCTTTTCAACGATAAGTTTATTACCGTGAGTTTTGACGCCGACTCTCCTATTCAATTTTGCTGCTGATGTTGCTGCGCCGATGGTTCCCATGATGATTTAGTTGTGTTGATTGTTATTTGTGCTGCGCGTAAAAGCATTGGCCGATTATTCCGATGGTTGCCGTTGTCATGAGTTGCTGAGGCGTGAACTTGAGCACGCGCCATCCGAGCACGGCGGCTGAGTTGAACTTTTCCATTGAAGCGATGATACCGCTGCCTGTTGAGTGCCGTCCTTTCTTCCAGATTCCGCCGTCAACTTCGAGGGCGAGCTTGTACTCAGGCCATGCGAAATCGAATGCCCATTTGCGCTCAGGGTTGAATCTGAGTTCCTCGACCGGCCGAGGCAGGCCCATCGAAATGCAGAGCGGGCCGAACATTGGATACCGCTGCTTAGTCATAGTGCGGTCTCTCCATAGATTTGTTTGTAAATTTCCATGTGTGCTATCGTGCGTTTACGTTCGTAGTCTACGCGCTCCTTTTCAGTAACGGGAGCAAAGTCAGGCAGCTCATCGTGCTCATTGTCCCACTTCGCCTTTGCTCGCAGGTATTGCTTAAACAGCTCTATCTCGTGCCTATCGTTATCGGTTAACTTTACTGTGCTCATACCGCCCATCCTTTCGCTTTTAGCTCGCTAGCCTGCTTAATCAGATCATCTAGCGATGGGTGGCGATCTGCGAAACTATCTCCATCAATAGCCGGTGCGCGTTTCGACAGCCATACTCCAATTCGCTGCGGCCCGCTTTGTACTATCTCAGCGCGTAAAAACATCGCATGGGCTGCAAGTACTAGCTTGGTAAGTTGGTCAAAGTCGTAGGTTGAGAATCCGCCTTGATACACCGTGAAGTACGCAGCGTCATTAAATCGTTTCTCCTGCTTGCTAACATGGTTCCATCCGCAAAATGCGTGATTCACCACGACGTTGAAACGCTCTTCGATTGTAAGTGTGTTCATCGGTTCGTCTCTCCTTTCGCGTCGGCTTTCGGGGCGATGGCCTGCTTGTTGGTTAGTTCGATAAAGTTAGCTAACGACTCGTCTGGATTTAGGAGCAGCCTTGAGCGTGGCACCTCGGCCAAGATAAACTTTGCGAACATTTCGCATTTACTGCGCAGCGTCGCGATCTCGTCGGCCTGCCGAAATAATTCCTTGTCGATGCAGGTTAGACAGACGTATCCGCCCATGTTGTCGTTGCGCAACGGCGTGTGCTTGTCCTGTCCGCAGACCGCGCAGCAGGTGTGCTGCGTTGAGTGGTAGGTAGCAGACGCCATCTTGGCCTCGGCGGATTCGGCGCGCTTTGTTAAATATTCGTCGCGCTCAGCGTAATTACGCAACGATGAACGGTGCATTTCATCGTCAAACTTAAGTTCAGCAATCCGCCTGTCCTTTTCGGCCAGTCGATCTACCTGCTGCTTATTGATAACCAACGCAGCTTCTACGCTCTGATTCGCAAGGCGCGTCTTTTGCTGTTCATCGCTGAGTTGTTGTTGCAGCGCGGCTAGTTCGTCCGCTACAGTGGCGGGCGTGAGTGCAATAGCGTCACGCAACATGTCTTGTGTTGTTTCGCAAAATCTATTTCGGAAGTCGTAAATATAGTTCAGCGCCTCTTTCTGCTTCGCGCAGATCGTTCGAAGGGCACTAGCTTCTAATGCTATGTCAATAAGCGGATCACTGGAGTTTTTTAGTTCATCGTACTGACGATCCTTTTCCGCCGCCACCTGCTCGACGTGCGCCGTGATTAGCGCGACGGCTTCTTCATGGGTTAATTTATCGCGAATTTCTCCGTTGTCGGATATTCCTTCGCGTATTTTATCAACGATCTGCTCTGCTGTTTGTTTGCTCATGACATTGCCTTTATTTTGGCGATTGGTGGTTAAGGTATTGGCATTTCCTGAATGTAGTCAGGAACGCTTATCGGCGTGATTTCATCGCTTGATCCTGGCCAAACGCCAGAGTCATAGCACTGTTTCAGCCGTGCGAGATCGGACATGATGTGACGGCGAGCAACGTCTAGCGTGATTTCGTCGGGTTCCCTCACCTCAACTTGGTGCGGCTCCTCCTTTTCAATGACGACGAACAGGAATCGAGGGAATGGACCTCCCAGATTTGCCGCCTCTTGCGTGACGATGCGATAAAACGCAGCCTGTTTCCAGTAGTTGAACTTCAGGAATTGGCGGTTGAAGTTGCTCAGGTGGTCAATCGTCTTCACGTCTACAATGAGCGGCCTGCCGTACTTGTCTAGCGTGTCATCAAACCAGTCTAGGCGGCTCTGTATGTCGAAAGAGGCCATCTTGACCCTTGCGACTATTTCAGGCGTTCCTTTTTCAAACAGACGGGCGGCTACGGGCTTTGCACGGATCGCCTTCGTCATCTTCCACGCTAAGTCTAGGTCTTCTTCGGAGATTACGGACTTCCCTGCGTTTTTGCTGGCGAACGCTTCGGCGTCTGCCTTGCCTTGTTTCGTGCGGCGGTCGAATGAAGGCGACACACAGAATCTCTCTGCGAAGGCCGATTCACCTTCGAGCGTGAGGCAGTGAAAGGCTTCCCCGAAAGACATCGCCTCAGACTGGATGTTTTCCTTGGCGGCTTCTTTACTGATGTGTCTGCGGTAGTAGAGAAGCGGAAGGTTTGGCGCTGAGAAATCTGCCAGCCGATGGGAACTGACGCCCTCGGTGGCGTGATATTTCGCGCTAGATTCGTTTCGGATTAGGCCGTATGCGGTGCTCATGATTTGGCCTTGCTTGCTTCGATGTCGGCGCGGATCTGTTCGTCACCTTGGAATAAATCTTCAGTGACAGGCAGTGTTTCCAGCTTTGGAGCGTCGAGCGCGGAAAGCCTTTCGACTGGCGCGGGCGGCGTAACGTTGCGCGGTTCAGGCGGAATATCCCGCGCCTCCTCAGAGGCCATGCAGCCCTTGAGGACGTCGCTAAATCCATCGCGCAAGGCCCAGCTACGGGCACGCATCAAGAGCATGCGCTGAGGGTAGGAAGTCCATGGGCCAGCCTTACCCCACAATCCCGCTTTCCTTGCGTCATCAATTGAGAACGTGCGGATAATCGGCTCAGAGTTACCGCGCCGTTTCACCGTCACGCGAGCGAAGGTAGGCTGAATATCGTCCTTGTAGTCTTCGAGGAGGCCGGACGCGTCAACGATTGCCTTCATGGCATCGCCCCAAATCGAGGGACGGCCATTGATGACAGCGATTGAACTAAGTGCGGTCATTGGAGGAAGGCCAAGTTCTGCACCGAACTGCATGGCGACTAGAACGGCCTGAGGCGTTTTGAAATCCTTTGGAGCCCAGCCGCCATCAATTACGGCTTTAGCGAAGATCAGCGCTTGCTCCATGGTCTGGAGCGCTACGCCGTTTTGGCCAAAGTGCATTAGTGACGATTGTTTGGGTGCTCCAGCGATTGGGATGGTAGGCGTTTCGTTATTCATAGGTAAAAACTCAGTCCGTTAAACGGAAAATTAAAAGAAACAGTAAAGAAAGAGGGAGGATGGGAGGGAGATGGTAAAAAAGTCAACATTCAAGTTCTCCGAATGCAACTTTTATTGCAAGTGCTTCACCGAGTTTAGCAAGTGTGCTGTATTGAGGGTTGCCCATTCCATTTTCTATCTTGGAAAGATTGCCTTTGGATATGTCTGCTTGCTTGGCCAGGGCAGGAAGAGACATATTGCGCAGATGGCGAACGGCGCGAATGTAAGCGCCGAGTTTGGCTGTGTTTTTCATAGGTTAAATTATGCCTCAGATTACGCGCTGAGGCTCCGCGTTTACTGATTACGTGCTGAACGAATAGCCTGTTTTAGGCACGGCAATCGAAGGTAAGATTACATTCTATTGATCCGTCACCTTTCGGCACGAGGACAGTCTCGTTTACGTCTGATGCTCGAATTGTTCCTACTCCTGGAAGATGCACTACAGCACCAGATTTAAACCAGTTTTGCACTATGTCAATTATAGCGTCTCTTGCTGAATACCTCGTTAGGATTGGCTCATTTTGGCACATATATGGAGGTTGCAGAGTAGCGCCGCCGATTTGGAGGCCTACGGATTTACTTTGTTTGGTTTTGTTTTTCATGGGATGAAAATTACTGTGTTGGTTTATTCTTCGTTAAAACGGTTCCGTCGTTGGCGACAATGGCGTTTTTATCGACGTAGTACGTGGTGTACTTGCCGTTTAGCAGTACTTCAACGCTAACTGGCTTTGTCTTGGCGTCTATTTCATCTCGCAGCCTATCTACGCGCTTTTCTATCTGGCGCACGATTAAGGCGAGCAGGACGATAAGGATCAGGAGTAGGAATGATGCAATCATGGTTATCTATTATCACCAAGCGATTTTACTTTGATTAGTTCGTTAAGGTATTCGTCACAGCGTTTCTGCGCGTCTGCCCGCATGGCATCCTTGAATGCTCCGACTAGATCAACCATATTCTGTTTTACTACTTTATCAAATTCCTCGCCAGCGATCCTTTTGAATAAGAATTCATGCCTTGGATGCGTACCCCAACCGCGAGGATCAGGTTTCCCTTTTTCGTCAACTTTCTCCATCCAATAGTCGCGCGCACGAACAGCAATGGCGGCGCGTATAGTTGTCGGATCGCCAACTTTATCACCAAAAATATCAACTGGGATAATCTCCTTGGATAGGATGCGCTCCATTTCTTCTGATAGCGCCGAGTCAACGCAGGCATTAAGCTTTTCCTTTACTAGTTTTTCTATGCGGGCGTTTATTTCTTTTCTGGCAATATCGCCTAAATCGCTATCGTCCGCGTATTGGTCTGCTAGTTTTGTTGCGGCAAGATTTAGAATCTCTTCGCGTGTAATATTGAATGGGTTTTCGTTTTTCATGTGGTTATTTTTGGTTATTGTTAAGTAGTCGGTGTGCGTTGAGGATGCGAGCCATCTGCTGCATTGCCCAGCCGGTCGGCCTTCTACCTGCATACCAGCCGTTGACCGTGCGGACAGATGCACCAGTCGCGCGAGCTAGTTCCTTGGCCGTAAATCCGGTTTCTTGGCGGAATAGGTGCATGCCAATTCTCGTATGAAGCGGATTACCGCCATCGTCGGTGAAAATCGGACGCTTAACTCCAATTGTTTTGATTATCATGGTTATTGTCTTCTAGGTTTTTGTTGAAAGGTATGCTAACGAGCACGCCAGCAATTAGGCCGATGCAGAACGATAGGAAAAGGCAGGCTACGAAGTAGCTGGCCGGGATGTGGAGGGTTGGCGACGATAGCATTTGATTATTTATTATTGCGTTCAAGAATTGCGCCATTCCGTAGAGTGTTATCGGCAAGCTTTAAGAATTCAGGCAACGAGTGTATCCTACGATACTCTTTATTTACGATAAACGCAACGCAATCTCCTTCAATTGAGATTACATCGCAAATTGATTTCGGCACAACGGAGCCGATTCTGCTAAGAGGATCAATATATATTGATCCTGGTTTTACGAATCGATCCCCGCTGATGGGTATATAGTCGGCTGGAAGTGTCGTGCATTGGCTCATAGTGCGGATTCTTGTAGGAATTTAAGTTGATATGGAGTAGGCGAGTGCTCAGCGCCGGTTTCGGCGTTGACGCACTCGTGAAGGTCTAGGCAAATCTGACCAGAGAATTGGCCAGCGTGGTTAACGGGGCATCCGATTGCGTCTGCCATGCTCTCGGCGGAGAACGTAGCGCGCAAAATTATGCCATCATCATCGAAATACTCTTCTGCGACTATCATGTCAGGTCCTTGTATTTGGCGAGTGTAAACCTTGCTGACAGCGCGCACTCACGAAGCAATTCCGCTGCCGCACCTATTTCGGACAGACACTCAGAATTGCTAGCGATAAATATCGTGCGTGCGTGTTCATCATAATTTAGCAGCGCATCAACTAGCTCCTTTACTGCTGGCTTTATAGCGTGCTCTTGGATTATGGCGGACAGCCTTTCCTCTGTGCTTACGGCTATATTGATAGTGAGCATCTTACTCATTGCTTCACATGTCGCGTTTTTAGCGTATTGAGATGTAGCATTCATTTCAGTTCCTTTGACTTGGCCGCGTTGTAGCGGGCGAGTGCCGCCCTAATTAGGTCAATATCGGAACCCTGCGTCACCTTTAAGTTTAGATCATAAACATCACCGCGAATCCTATCAGAATATCGTAGGCATTCTACTAGGGCAATATTTAGTTCGTCGGCTATCGCGTTAGTGTGCGCGTCGATAATACGGGCCCAGTCTTCAGTAGGAAGCCCCTTGGAGTCCTGCGCGGCTTGGATAGCTCCAGCCGTTGTTATAGCGCCTGGGCTCGGCTTGTTTTCGTCGGTTGTCATAGTGTTGGTTTAGTAGTTGTTTCTCGTGCGATTATCATGGCGTCGGCTATGTCGTATGCCCAACGCGCGATTTTAGCTGGATCAGATGATGACGACCCATCTTGCAGGGGCATAGACGCCGATGTAATGGCTTTACCGGCGAACCAGTCGCGCAGCGTCATGCCGGAATCATTATAATCCCGACGTTCGCCGTTTATACTTAGTGACCCAGATGATGGGAATGCCGATCCACCGTCGTTTATTCGTGTGCTCATTTGACCTTCGTTTTCTTCCACACTGTAAACTTGTCGTCATGCGTTGGCGTGATCTCCGACAAGCCTTCGCCTATTTGATTAAAAAGTGGCTGGAGTAAAAACTCGCGGTGGCCTTCGTCGTCTACGGTCAAAGCGCGGATAACTCGCCACAGGCATCCGTTAACCTCCGGTGTAGTTATCGCCAGCATGTCGCCCACGGTAATCTCGCATGCTCGTATGGTTTCTATTTTCATAGGTTATGTTTACGCCGACAAGGGGTACGCAAAAAACGCTATACGACAAGCAGAATCTTACGATTTCACTTTATTGATACGCAACTAGTTGATTTGCTAGTCTTTAAGCTGAGATAAAATATTTAGGATTGAATCTCTGATTAAAATCGTAGAGGGTTTTCGCTAATGAAGAAGATCCCATTAACAAAAGGCAAGTTCGCCATTGTAGATGACGAAGACTACGACAGGCTAATGAAATATAAATGGCACGAATCGAATGGCTACGCGATACGTGTAATTAAACGTAAACCAAGAAAGAATGGTAAAAAGTCCAAATCTTTTTTGATGCATCGTGTAATAATGAAAGCTAGACGCGGGCAGTTTATCGATCATAAAAACATAGATAAACTCGATAATAGAAAAGAAAACCTCAGATTCTGCACGCCCCAACAGAATGCGTTTAATTTTGATATTTCACGGAATAATAAAACAGGATACAAGGGAGTGCATATGCAGCCCAACGGAACGTATATAGCGATAATATACGTAGATGGGAAGGCGCGACGCCTTGGGTTGTTTTCAACCGCAAAAGAAGCAGGGGAGGCATATGATAAAGTCGCGCTAAAACACTTCGGTGAGTTTGCTAGAACCAATGCAATGATTCACGCTAACCGAACAATGAATAACCCGCAACACATATGACAACTCAAAACTCAGATACACAAAATACCGTCGCCGAAGCCCCAGTCAATGGCGTTGGCCCTGGAGATTTGTTAGCTAATCTTACCCTGAAACAGAGTACGTGCCCACTATCCGATGTTGCCGCGCATAGCAGCAGTCCTAAAAACAACCTATACGTTTTAAGCGTCAAGCTTGAACGCGAGAACGCAGCACTTCGAGCAGCTCTTGAACCATTCTCCCGCGAGTGGGCATCATGGCACGGCAAAAGCGCAAAGGCTGTGATGATATGCGAGGCCGGGTTTAGCCCAGTCGAAGCCGAGTTTACGCAGGACGACCTCCAGCGCGCTGCCGATATTTTGCTTAACAACCCAGTCAGCAACGCCGTGAGCGGGACTGAACAACAGAACGGGCCAAGCAACGGCGTTGCGCTGTAGTGGCTGGTTAGGCATCTTTTACCTGTGAAACCAATAAATACAAAAACCCTCATTAACGTAATCAATCGCCTTCCTGCACCATCGCGGAAGGGCGAGGTGCATCAGGCGTATATTCGAAATCGCGTGGCCGAGCTGAACGAAGACTGGCCAATCTCAATCGAAGGTACTCCAGGCCGCGAAATATCGGGCATTGTAATACAGTTCATAGCCGTCGCGTACGTCAAAGATCGGAACCAGTGGCTGGAATGGGAGATCCTCAGTCTTGTCTAACGCCGGGGATGAGCAACGGCGAGCCAAGGACTAAATCTATGAACGAAAAGACACAATCCGAGCCGTTGCGCTCTAGCCCATTGTTAGGCAATCTTAAAGTCGGTGATACTGTTGTCGCGACAACGATAATAACCCGCGTTGATAAGAAAGCCCGGCTCTGGCACGGGGATAAAGCGACCATTACGGATTTATTTAGGACTGAAGATGCGGTGATTGTCGGAGTCGAAACGGATAACGGGAGGCGTATTGGTGATATTGTTCTTTGGGGGAAACCGACCGACCTGTTGATTGCGGAGCCTAACAACCCGCATCAGCCATGAGCGACGAACAACAGAACGATAACGCCGCAGCCCCCGAGCAAGCGAATTGCGCTGTGGGCGATGGTTCGGCGTCTTCCGTGGACGCAGCATTTATGGCCGAGTGGGCGAATATGTTTCCGGTAGGTGACGACGGAGGACTATCTCCAACTGCCGTGCATATCGCCATGGAGTGCTTCAGGCGCGGAGCACTCTGGCAAGCCTGTCAGCCGAACATCCGCCGATCAGACACGCCGTAGGGCGTTGTCTGTATCGCGCTGGTTGGGGCTCCGATTTTAACGCAACGACAACAATCAAATAACAGGAAATACTATGAGTGGTGGAAGCTGGGATTACTTTTACGGGCGACTTGAAGAAGTCGCTTCACGTCTTCAATGCGAGCGCGACCCGCTCCGCAAAGCATTTGGCTCGCATCTCCAAAAATGCGCGAAGGCGCTCCACGACATCGAGTGGGTGGACTCGTGCGACTCTGCGCCGGGCGACGAAGTGAAGGCGATCAAGGCCGTGCTCGGCACCGACGGCCCGGCGCTCGTTCTTTCTGAATCTCGCAAGCAGGCAGAAGCGGCGCTAGAACAACTCAAGGCGGCGCTGGCAGATTGCCCTAACAACCGGGGTCAGACAATGGCGCTAGATAAACGGAAAACGATATGAAACACGAACGCAGGATTAGCATACAGGAATGTGCGGACGCTATTGGCATTTCTAGACAAGAAGTACGTACGATAATTATCGGCGCTGGCATAAACACAACACAAAGGAAATCGCCCAGATATTTTGGCCGCAAATTCATCAAAGTTTTAAAGCTGTCTGAGGTTAAGGCGGCACTCGCAAAACGCAGAAGCGAATCCGCTTTCATTAAGGAGTCGCGCGCAACCGCGTCGCTAATGATTCGGCGAAAGTACGGCACAGGAAAATGGGAAATACTGAAGGCAGGGCAATTCCCAAAACTGCCAGCGCACGCCAGCATGAAAACAATTGCCGAAATCGAGCAGCACTTGAACAACGGGCTACTCTGCGAACAGGCAGAAGCCGCTTACCCGCGAATGGGCATGCACAGCCACGCAATTTACAAGGTCAGCCCAATCTACAAAAAGACGAGCCCATGACCTACGACATGTTCAGGCAAGTTTCTCCGGATAACGCACACTCGTATTATTCCGGCGAGCTTGCGAAGCAATGCGCGCAATCGACGGACAAGGCCATAACTGACGCTCTAGGCAAACTTGGCATAGCGTTCGTGGACTATCATGCGTTGTCCAAGCGCATGACCTGCGAAATCGACCCGCGCGACAATACCGAGACCTATACGCTCGACGGTGAGCCGATAATCAAATTCTGGCCGCTTGAGATCAAGACGGTGAACGAAGGTGCCAGCGTCAAGATAGTGGCCAGACGGAAATTTATCACATGAGCACGAATCGCAAAGGAGCTTGGACGCCTAAAGGCAAAGGCCCGAACGGTCGCAACCTCTGCTACTGCGGATGCGGTCGCGAAGTGCCGAAAGGATGCCGAACTACGTTCTCGCCGAAATGCTATTCTGACTGGTGTGCTAAATACGATCCAGCTACTCAAAGAAGGCTTGTTTATAAGCGCGATAAAGGAATTTGCGCAGCGTGCGGAGCCGATACCGAACAGCGAGCTAAAGAGGCTAGTGAAACAAAGCAGCTTATCCTTTGGCTAGCTAGGCGGCGCGCTGACGAATTATTCGCATGCGGAGAACTTCCAATGTACTCAGGGAGTACGCCACAGCAGAAAGCCTATGCTGAAGCCAGAAAGGCTGATGGCGAAAGGCCACACCCATACGATGCATACCGGTGGGCAGAGCATTGGACTAACGAGGAGATGCGCGAAAGGTTCGGCGAAGTTCGTGCGCACGACGGCCACACATGGGAAGCAGACCACATTTTGCCCGTAATCGAGGGCGGCGGTGAGTGCGACCTGTCGAACCTCCGCACGCTCTGCTTAAAATGCCACCGGAAGGAAACGGCGGCACTGGCCAAGCGTCGCGCGGAAAAAAGAAAAACAGTGAAACAGCTTTCGTTATTATGACGCTCGAATCCGACCATCCAGCCAAGCAAACGCCCGGTAAGGCCATCGCGGCCCGGCTCTGGCAAGAAAAGGCCAGGGCAGGCAAGCCGATGACCGAGGCGCAAGTCGGCAATGTCATCGACGGTATGCTAAAGGAACTCGGCATGTCAAAGAAGCGTGCGCGTGTAGGAGGCCGAGATTTGCTTTTTGACGCCCTTTGCGTGGCGTGTGGCACAAACCCTCAAGAGGTCACTCGGATGGCCGCTACTGGGATTGGAACGGCCCTAGCTGACATTGCAGCGGTGACGCCAAACCTTACGCCGGAAGAATTCGGCATCCGTGCGGCGAAATACCGTCGCGAGCATCCCGACTGGGAGTTGACGCCAACAGCGCTTTGCACGCACTGGGGCGAACTCGGGACCGGCGACGCTGGGCAGACCGTGGCATCAATGCACGCGGCGGAGCCTAACGGGTGGCAGGAAGTAGCGACGCGTATGTTTCAAGAGGCCGAATGGGATGCTGGATCAATAGCCGTCATCCTGCAAAATGGATGGTCAGGCATGTCGCTAGGACACCGTAAGGCGATCCAGAATCGAATCACCCGCTCAGCCGTAGTCACAAGAAATATTTCAGATTGATCGAAAATTTGCTTGCAAATCTAAAATTCATATGACTTCTTCACTCCAACAACAGCAGGATGCACTTGCTGGTTTACCAGTAGGTCTCCTGCCGATAATCCACCGATTGCATCCCGGTGGATTTTTTGTTTTTAGAAATCTCCGCCGCTCTAATGCCTCGGCGTTGGCTACCTCAAACGCTGGTTTTTTGGCTAGCGTCTTAAGTCCTGAAGGTGTGGTAGAGCCCCTACTTCAGGCAGGGGGTTCAAATGGAACTCACAGATTGGGCAAACGCGACGCGACAAGCACAGCAGATGTGCGCCAAAAGGCCGGACCTCACCTAGTCCGCTAGGGGGCTCTGTATTTCTCCTGATCGGGCAAACTTTAGACAGACAACCAAACCAGAAACCAAATGCAAAACAAAAACATAGTTCCATTCACGCAGGACGTCGGAAACGCCGTCGCTGCTTTGCCAGTATCGGTGCAACTGATTGAGGTTGGCAAATGGCGTGTGAATTTCTGCGGCACTGAGCAGATCGTCAAATCTGGCACCATCAACTTTCGCGCCGATGGAAAACTTGATGTGGAGACCGTATTTTCATGAAAATACGAGACTGGCAGGTAATCACCATCATATCTGATGAAGTCTACGAAGAAGTAGATTGTAACTCTGGCGACCGCCGCACGATGCATAAAGGAGGAATATGCTTTAACTGTGGAGAAACAAAGCCATGTGCGCACACTGATCTAGGGCCTGTGTGCTCTGACGCATGCGAAAACGGCTTATTTAGTAGAGATAATCGAGCTGACCGAACCCCATGCGCGACAAAATAACCCTAGAGATGCACGAGACAATTATCCGGTTGAGAAAAGAGGCTAAAATGGGCGACCATAGAATAGCAAATCTGCTTGGGCTGGACCACAGGTCGATCTATTACGACCGCTGCAAACGAAAGACGCCATACCGTGAAGACGTAACTGGTGCAGCCATCCCAATCCTAGAAACCGCTCTTGCCAAACTCCGCGCCAAGCCGACGCAACCAAATTGAATCACCATGAAAAAACATGAAGCCCGACCTCTGCGAGAAATGCGCCGCGCATGGCATAATCGCCACAAAGCATGGCCCGACGTGCTCGCACTCGACGCCTGCTGGCGAGAGCTGGTGGCCTGCTGAGTGGGCGACAATGCTAGAGGCGCAAAGACTTTCTTGGATTAAGGAAAACCGTCAGACTAAATCAACCTATGAAAATCGAACTAAACGATAATGCCGCATTTGCGGTTTTAGTTTTGGCAATATTGACGATTTCAATCGTCGGATTGACAATGAGTAATCATGAACAGCCAGCTCCAGTAGAGCAGCACCAAACAAAATAATCTATGAGCACACAAAACAGATGGGTTGCACTAAAAGATCAACAGCCAGGAGAAGATCAGTTTCCCGTTTCACTTGGGTTCTGGGATGAAGACGACTGGGTAGAATCCCACGACTGGCGTCATTCAGAATTCCCCGCGTACTACACGCACTGGTACTCGACCAAAGTCGATCTTCCGCCGCCTCCGAGGGGAGAGCCGACGCTGGCTGAGTTGGATGCTGATATTGTTAAGAGTATTTTGGACCAGCATGACCTAAGGTATGCAAACATGGGTGATCTCGTAAGAAACACCATCGCCTACGAGCGCGCCGAGGTCGCCAGAATTATTGACTCATCGCCAATAGGGAAAAGTTGGTCTGCTGTCTTGAAAGAAATTGAGACCCGCGTGAAAGGCAACCCATGAGCCAATCATGAACAACCCAAAAACCGAGGCAGCCGTCAGGCGCGCAGGTTGCATAGGATCACTTGCGCTCTACGAACTTGCAAGTGAGTTTGAAAACGAGACGCGCCTACTGCGTAGTCAACTGGCCGGCGAGATGCGCAGGTGCGAAGAGCTTGAGAAGCTATTGGCGCTTGAGCAAAAGCATCTAGGCCCTCAGCCAATGTGATGTGTAAAGTATCGCTATATTCTATGCACGTTCGCCAGACATGCATACCAAACGAAAAGAACCGCTAGCTTTGCTAGCGGTTCTTTGGTGTAGGTTGGCTTTTAGCCTATTTACTCAAATGAAATGCAATCCATCGAAGAGCACAAACTGCTTCCTCCGAGATCGGGTATACCCCGCGCTCCCTCCTGCATATCGTCGTTCGCCTTAGCTCCAATAGCTCGGCCAACTTGGTCTGAGTAAGCCCCAAGGACTTTCGTATGGCTCGATACTCGGCGGGGCTCATTGACGGCCCTCCGCTTCGGAGATAGCTTTGCGAATTTCGGCAAGCCAAGGCGTGTAGATATACGGACGTGCGGCGCATAGGCTGGATACGTTGCCTTCGCACAGCTTTAGTGCCTGCAAAAGCTCAGGCGCGGCGGCGATCAGATGGGCGTTAGCAGCATCCATTTCCACGGTATCAGGCCGACCGCTTTTGTGGACAACCGCGAAATTACCGTAGGATGGCGAGCTTAGATAATAGCCAGCGTCGTCTTCAATATAAGTCCAAGGGCCGGGCGCGTGCTGCGATTTATTGTCGTAGGTTTTCATGGGCATTTCGGCAGGTGTTTGCGGACGATTTCGGCGCATTCTTTAATAGCTTTGGTTCTAGCAGCATCAGCATCAGCAGAAGCATCAGCATCAGCAGCAGCAGAAGCATCAGCAGCAGCATCAGCATCAGCATCAGCAGCATAAGCATCAGCAGCAGCAGCAGCATCAGCAGCAGCAGCAGCATCAGCAGCAGCAGAAGCATCAGCAGCAGCAGAAGCAGCAGCATCAGCAGCAGCAGCAGCATAAGCAGCATAAGCAGCAGTAGAAGCATAAGCAGCAGCAGAAGCATAAGCAGCAGCAGCAGCAGCATAAGCAGCAGCAGAAG
>Ga0153915_10000361_pt1 | contig 41321 bp, 43 predicted proteins | sample Opewatmetagenome_2_FD_107003 | JGI IMG/M metagenome (GOLD analysis project Ga0153915, IMG submission 107003) | Freshwater wetland microbial communities from Ohio, USA - Open water 3 Core 3 Depth 3 metaG | ecosystem: Environmental > Aquatic > Freshwater > Wetlands | place: USA: Ohio, Lake Erie...
ACATGAACAGGATTGATGCATACTGTTGCGAAGTGATATGTAAGCGCCTCCTCACAGAGTTGCTTAATCTTCTCTCGCTTCGTTTCCGGCTTGAGCTCCGTGTGGTCAATCATCTTGGCCAGTTTCTCAACTGTGAGGTCCATGAAAACAGCTCCGGACATATGGTCCGTCGACTGATGCTCTTAACGTCTTCGAAGAGGCCTATCGAGAGTGCCTAATGTCCGCCCAAGTAACTGCGGATGTCATCTAGTACTTCCTTCTGAAGCCTAATCACATCATGAACCTCAATCTCTTCGGCATCCTTGACCATGGAGTTGAGTTGCACCACAGTGCCGACGGCTTCAACCTTCGCGAAATCGACCGGAAACTCCACTTCTGCGCCCTTTATGATCAGCTCAGAACGGGTGGGATTGAGCCCGATTCTTATGCTACGCACTATACCAATCCGCCTTGCTCGGTTGTCGAGAACCTCTTTCCCCAAAAGGCGACCAGGCATGCTGAGCTCGTACAGTTCCGCCTCGACACTCGTCAACGGCTCTTTTGCAGTCATCCGGCTTTGACTCCTTACGCTTCATTCCAAGTAGGAGGCTTTTTACAGTGTGTATTATCAAAGTGTGTTGACAAGACGCCAAAACGGACGAGAAGAGGCATGGCAGTAGGACCTTCCTTCGTTGAGATGCCGCTTATCAGGAAGGACACAATAGAGTATAGGGAGTACCAAGTCATACTCTCAGAGGTCGCTGCCAAAGAGAGCACTATGATAGTGCTTAGTACTGGTCTCGGGAAGACTGTGATTGCCGCCCTCGCAGCCGCTAGACGGTTGATTGAGTATCCTGACTCAAAGATACTGTTTCTTGCGCCATCACGTCCTCTTGCAGATCAGCAGGCCCGCTTCCTGAAACAGGCGCTCGATATCGACAAGAGTCAAGTAATCTGCCTGACAGGTAACGACCCTCCGGAACAGAGACGGCTCGTATGGTCAGAAGCCCGTGTGATCGTCATGACGCCACAGGCACTCCAGAACGATCTGATTCAACGGAGCTACGGTCTCAACGACGTTTCACTGATGGTCTATGACGAAGCACATCGTGGTGTGGGGAACTATGCGTATACCTTTGTTGCAGAGCTGTACGAAAAGCAGGGATCGAAGCAGCTCTCTATGGGTCTGACAGCTTCTCCGGGTCACGATCCCGAGCACATTAGACAAGTATGCGAAAACCTGAGGCTCAAAAGAGTCGAAGTAAGAACTGAGAACAGTCCTGATGTGCGTGACTACGTGGTTGCCATATCCACAGACATTCGCTATGTTAGTCTGCCTTCGGAAATTCGAGCACTCATAGACATACTGCAGGCGTTGTTGAATGATTACACAACACGTGTGGTCAACTATGGGTACTCTCTGCCAGATAACAGACGACTGAGCCGGAAAGAGATTCTTCGCGTCCAGAGTGAGGTCAGAAAGGAGATTGGGTCATTCACCAAGCCGCCACCCTATCTGTATCTGTTGGTACGTGACCTGACAGCCGCCCTAAGAGTGATTCACCTGATTGAGTTTGTCGGTACACAAGGTCTGGAGCCAACTCTGAGATACATTCAAGGTATGTACGAAGAGGCTCGCAACAAGAAAAGCTCCAAAGGTGTCAAGGACCTCATTTCTAGGTCTGAGTTTATCCAGTTCGAGAACCTGTTACAAGCACTTGTTGCGAAGGGTTACCGACATCCAAAGGCTGACGCATTGCTCGAAATCATTAGCGAACAGCTATCGACGAACCTTGACTCGCGTGTGCTAGTGTTCACGCGTTTTCGCGATACAGCCGCTGAAGTCGTTGAAGTGCTTGAGCAACTCGATGGTGCGAGAGTTAGTCGCTTTGTCGGGCAGGCGTCCAGAGGAATCGACAAGGGCTTCAGTCAGAAAAAGCAGATTGAAGTCTTGGATGGCTTTCGCAACAATGAGTTCAACGTACTGGTTGCTACACAGGTTGGGGAAGAAGGGCTTGATATCCCTGAGTGCAATCTCGTGATTTTCTACGATTGTGTTCCATCTGTGGTGCCATACATTCAGCGTCGCGGCCGGACAGGCAGAAGATCACCTGGCCGCGTCGTAATATTCGTGGCCAGAGCCACACATGACGAGTATTACCACTGGAGTGTGATTAGTAAATTGAAGAAGATGCCATCGGCTCTCAAAGACGCAGAGAAGGAACCAGAGAAGAAGCAGATGCGCCTAGAGGACTTCGGTGGAGAGCCTGGACCCACATTAAAATCAGCAGGGGATACAGAAAGAGAACCTGCCGTACCGAGGGGCGGCATACAGCTAATTGTTGACTCGAGGGAACTACCGACGGCTGTCGCCCGCGAACTGGCAAGACTCGATGTCGTGATATCGGGCGAGAGCCTTGAGGTCGGTGACTACATAGCTTCTGAGGAGGTCGCAATCGAACGGAAGGAGTCTGGTGACTTCATCCAATCGTTAATCGATGGCAGACTGTTCGTGCAGTTGAGTGCGTTGCGTTCAACTTACCGTAGGCCCGTGCTGATTATCGAGGGGGAGCAACTGACTGGCCTGAGAGCAGTGAATCCTGCGTCAATATATGGGGCTCTTGCTTCCATAGCGACACGGCTTAGGATTCCAATCCTCTGGACTAGGAACGCAGAGGAAACAGCAAATCTGCTTTACAGAATCGCATACCTTGAACAGGTGGAGTCCAAGAAGATTCTGCGTACTCGATCGCCAGAAACAAAGGGGACTGATGCTGAAACCCTTGAGTACATTCTCTCGGGATTCCCAGGCATCGATACCGTGATATCAAGAGCAATCTTGGCAGAATTCGGTAACTTGGAGAGAGTGTTCTCGGCAGATGAAACCGAGCTGATGAGAGTCAAGGGGGTGGGACCGAAGACGGCCGGCAGAATAAGACATCTGCTGAAGCTAGAGTACCCGGCACATCGAGAAGAGAACACTACCGAGCCGAGATTCTAGTAGACATCCGGGTTCTTGCCAATTCCCTCGAGGTAAGCCTTCCTGAACATGTCAGCCACTTCCTTGCTGACTTCCCAGTAACGAGCATAGTCCACGTTGTGAAGCTGGACAACGCTCAGAAGCCTCCTAAGCACTAAGTACTCAGCCGGACTGAGCTCGGGTATTGTACCGAGACTCTGGTCTGCGAGTTCCTTTCCCCTTCGCCAGAGTGAGTCCCATTCTAAGTACTTCATCGTGGTTTCCTTCACGAAGTCTTCGCTAGGAGGTTCGAATCCGAGTTTGCGCATCACGGCGGCTATGTCGAGCTCTTCCATGCCTTCTTGCTGAGGCACGGCCCCCTTTCCGGTGGCAATGAATATGCTTTCGGCTGTTGCCCTCCAGACCTTCTTCATTATGTGCGTGTCGTCATCACCAGCAGGCACACATCTTGTCTGTTCTATCAGTCCCGCACGCTCCAGCTCCTTCAAGTGATATCGGACCGTCTGAGGTTTCACTTGATCATGTCCCTTATTGGAGATCAGATCAGCTATCTCTGGTGTAGGCATCTCTCTTGACCTGAGTGCATCAAGAATACGCCTTCGGCACTCATCATTTAGCGCATGTATTGCCGCAGCCGCTTTCTCTCCGGTCAGGACCTCTAGGCTCTTCATCTTGTTCTCGCTCCGCTCATCTTGGCGTTCGGCTAGGACTAGTCACAGCGTCCGTGACAGCCCTGAGGCAAAAACATGGTTTGACAACAAGCCGTTTCGGATCGCATCATTCCAAGTCCCGCCAACTCAGGTGAGAGTCACTCTGGACAAACACTAGTCCGTTAGTGACACTATGCTGGTGTGTAGATATACTGACGCATGTCTTGCAGACAAGGCACCCGCTTGATCAGGTTCTTTTTCAGTAGTTTCCTGAGCGCGTACCTCACAGTCCTTGGGGCAAACGAAACCTTGTCCAGGAGCTGCTTGGGCGTAACTCCATCCCTACCGCTCTTTCTGAGGATGCCTAGCACTATCATCTGGCTCTTTGTCAGCTTCATTTCCTTGAGTTCTTCGGCTAGTTCCGAATCAGTCATCATTGTAATCATTCACCTCATTGTGAATCCGAAACCCATTGTAGTGGTCTAGATTCTGTTCCACGTTGAGTAGTTAACACACGTTAATGTATATTAACTTATCGCCGTCTAGGGAATAATGTCGCGGTCGTGACCCGCGGTATTCTCCCACTGCCAGCGCGTCTACTGTGAAAATGGTCCCAGCGGCCCAGTTAAAACCATATCCCTCACCACAGGCCCCCTCTGAAGTCCCAAATGGCGAACTCTTTATCACCCCTCGCACTTCACCAGCGACATATGATAGCGAAGGCAGCCCTACTGGCAGCAGGCGACTCCACAAGAATGCAGCCGCTCTCTGCAAGCATGCCCAAACACCTCTTGCCCGTGGCGGGACAGCCGTTGATCTTTCACACTCTTAGAGCCCTCAAGGATGCAGGAATAGCGGAAACATTGGTCGTCTATGGCTACCATGGCGAGGAACTTCGCGAGGCCATAGACTCGCATGACTGGGCTCCGATGAAGATCTCTTACGCCTTCCAAAAGGAAAGAAAGGGCACTGCCCACGCGGCAGTGTACGCCCGCGAGTTCGCCAAACAGGACCCGTTGATTCTGATGTATGGTGATGTGATGGTAGGACCGAACACCATACCAGGCCTAATCAGCCTTTATGAGAAAGCCAGATTCAGGACGATTCTCTCAGTCACTCCGGTCGAAGACCCTACTCCTTATGGAATAGTCATAGCTCAGGAGGACAGGGCCGTGGGGTTGGTAGAGAAGCCAAGAGAGGACCAGCTGACAAGCAGACTCGTCAATGCTGGCGTGTACGCAACTGGTCCTGAGATGTGGCAGGCAATTGACAAGACCGGATTATCTTCGCGCGGCGAGTATGAAATAACCGACTCAATCATGATGCTGATAAAGCAGAGAATCGTTGGAGTCTATTTGCTCCCTTCATGGTGGCTCGACATAGGGAAACCTTGGGATCTCCTGAGGGCAAATGAGCTTGTCTTAGCGGGTGCCGTACGAAGGATTGACGGCGAGGTTGAGAATGGTGCAACCATCAAGGGGAATGTCATCGTGGAGAGAGGAGCCGTCATCAAGAGTGGTGCATACATTGAGGGACCAGCCTACATAGGAGAGGGCTGTGTTGTAGGACCAAACTGCTACATTCGCCCGAGCACGTCACTCAGTCGAGGCGTAAGAGTAGGAAATGCGGTCGAGATTAAGAACAGCATCATAATGGAGGACACACACATTGGACATCTGTCCTATGTCGGCGACTCCGTCATAGGGCGCAAGTCGAACTTTGGCGCCGGGACCATCACTGCAAATCTGCGTCACGATGATCAGCCTGTGCACGTGACCGTCAAGGGTGAAAGAGTCAGTTCGGGCCGCCGCAAAATGGGAGCTATCATTGGGGACAATGTGAAGACAGGCATTGGCACGCTAATCAGTCCGGGGGTGGTGATCCACCAAGGTGCTCGTACAGGTATTGGTGTCGGTGTAGACAGGGATGTCCCCACAGGGAAGCTTATCCTGTCTGATGAGCCCAAGAAGATCGTCAATCTCGAAACAGACAGCTGAGGACTGCACCTTGCCCACCACTGGTGTAAAAGAGTTCAATTCGATTCTCAAGGACACGAGAAACGTAGACGTGCTCTTTGGGTATGCCTACCCGTCCACGTATCGTGCCGGAATGACTGGTCTTGCTACACATCTTTTCTATTCCATATTGAACGGCAGGGAGGACACTTCGTGTGAGAGATACTTCAGGTATGATGTCGCATCTCCCTGCCATTCCGTCGAGAGTGGAAGGCCATTGAAGGAGAATCATATCGTGGGCTTCTCACTCACCTACGAAGAGGACATACTCAATCTCATCCAAATGCTTGACAGTGGAAACATACCGATTATGGCGCAGCAACGCTCAGAAACGGATCCTATTGTGCTTGTAGGAGGACCTGTACCCAGCGCCAATCCAGAACCCTATGCAGACTTTGTGGATGCGTTCGTGATCGGCGAGGGGGATCTTGTCATTAGCCAGATTGTGAATGCAGCGGTTTCGCTGTCATCGCGTTCTGAGATCATCAAGGGATTGGCCGAAATCGAAGGAGTGTATGTCCCTGCGGCTGGACAGGACGAAGTGCGCAGGCTCAGAATCAGCCAATTGGATTCCCTGTATCACCCAACAGCTCAGATCATTCCAGATGTGCCGGAGGGTTCTACCCTTGAACCCGTGTTCGGCAAGTCGCTGCTTGTCGAAACGACAAGAGGGTGTAGCTATTCCTGCAAGTTCTGTCTAGTTGGTCACATCTGCCGACCCAAGAGATCAAGATCACTTGAGCGTCTGAAGGATATCATATCAAGGGGAGTCCAAGAAACCCCAGTGCACAAGATTGCACTAATTGCCTCCTCGCTGGGAGATATCGATGGCTTGGGGGACCTAGCCTCATGGATCGTGGACCAAGGTCTTGGGCTGTCCGTGCCCTCCCTAAGAGCAGACTCTGTCAGTGGAGAACTGCTGTCCATCTTGGTGAGAGGAGCACAGAAGACTTTCACAATAGCTCCTGAAACGGGGTCGCAGAAACTGAGGAGGTCGGCAGGGAAGACACTATCTGATGATGAGATTGAGAACACAGTGCAGATGGCAGCGAAGGCGGGTTTCGCCGCCCTGAAGCTCTACTTCATGATAGGATTGCCCGGAGAGACTGACGAGGACGTGAAGACCATCGTGACGATGGTGGAACGCTTAGTCAAGATGAGCGGCATGAGAGTAACAGTCAGCTTGAACCCATTCATACCAAAGGCACATACAGATTGGGAGCGTGAAGCGCAGCCATCAATTGAGAACATGCGTGCCAAGATCAGAATCGTTGAGAGAGGGCTACGCAGTACAAAACGTGTCGAGTTTGAAGCGCTCGATCCCAGAAGCGCGCGCATTCAGGCGGCCCTGTCCATCGGTGACAGATCGCTCGGAAAAGCAATACTATTGGCAGCGAGGTACGGAGGTTATGGGGGATGGAGGAGAGCGGAGAGAGAATCGGGAGTCCCGATTCTATCCATGGCCAGCGACACACGGCGCATAGATGGGCATCTTCCCTGGGACTTCATAAAGAACCAGTGAAACAATCACGGAAAGCCGTCAGCCGAATGTTCATAAGGCGTTTCACAGACTGTTCTCTCAGACACGCCAGGATCAATAGCATCTCGTAGGGTCTGGTGGTGGACCATGGCTAGAAAGAAAGAACTTGGCGAAGACTTCCCTGCACTCAGCGAGGAACTGGAAGAAGGAAAGACCAAGGTCTACAAAGTAGAAGGAGTCCGTACCGATTCTGAGAAGTCTGGTGAATCAGGTACTGAACAGACATTCATGCCTGATGTGGTGGACTACATACGGAGATGCGATACAGAGTCCCAAGCAGTTGAGATCATCGACTTCATGGTCAAGAGAAGAGAGATCAGTGAGTCGGAAGCATCGGAGATCAAGAAGAAGCTGAGGTCGGAGGGGCTCAGAAGCTTCGGAGCGAAGAAGGAGAGGGACCACTACCTGCGCTTTGGCCTTGAGTAAGCTGTCGCAATCTTAGCTGTGTGGTATGTCATGTCCATCTGATGCGATTATGCAGGCTTGTAGACACCTTTCTCCTTGGCCCAAGAGATAGTTTGCGGGTCGCATCTCTTGAGTTCCCTCTCAGGAAACTCGCTGAGTAGGGTCCATCCTAGGTCCAAAGTCTGCTCGAACGACCGGTCTTCAGACTCTCCCTGGTTAATGAATTCCTGTTCGAACCTGTCAGCGAACTTCAGATATTTCTGGTCACGATCTGTCAGGGCTTCTGACCCTACGACGGCAACGAGGTCCCTCAAGTCCCTGCCTTCGGAATAACAGTAGTAGAGCTGTGCCTGTATCTCTTTATGGTCGAAACGAGTCATCCCCTCACCGATACCCTCCTTCATCAGACGACTCAGTGATGGGCCGGGGTCTATCGGCGGGTAGATTCCGCGCCTGTGCAACCCTCTACTCAGTGGGAGTTGGCCTTCGGTGATGTACCCGGACAGGTCAGGGATAGGATGTGTCATGTCGTCCTGTGGCATTGACAGTATAGGCATCTGTGTTATTGTTCCCTTTCTGCCGTGGATGCGTCCCGCGCGCTCATAAATCAGGCTGAGATCTGTGTATAGGTACCCCGGGTATCCGCGGCGGCCTGGAACCTCAGACCTTGCAGCGCTTATCTCACGCAGAGCCTCTGCGTAGTTTGTCATGTCAGTCAGTATTACTAGAATGTGCATGTCCGCTTGATATGCTAGATACTCGGCCGCTGTCAATGCTGCTCTGGGTGTAATAATGCGTTCGATTGCAGGATCATTAGCCAAGTTCAAGAACATAGTCGTGTGTTCAAGCGCGCCTGTTTCCTCGAAGGAGTTCATGAAATACTGGGCCTCAGTTGCAGTAATCCCCATTGCTGCAAACACTATGGCAAACTGACCCTCCTCACCAGGAATCTTTGCTTGCCTGACTATCTGTGCAGCAATCCTGTTGTGGGGCAGTCCAGAGCCCGAGAAGATCGGCAGCTTCTGACCGCGGACAAGTGTGTTGAGCCCATCGATTACTGAAAGACCTGTCTGAATCGGTTGCCGTGGGTACTGACGTGCGTAAGGGTTGATTGGCAAGCCGTTTATGTCCCAGTGATCTTCTGCTGTCAGAGGAGGACCCTTGTCCAGTGGGTTTCCCGACCCATCCAAAACTCGTCCAAGAATCTCAGTGGAAACTGGCAGCTTCAGTGTTTCGCCCACGAAACGTACTGATGTCAGATCGGTGTCCAACCCGCTGGTGCCCTCAAAGACTTGGATGATAGCCTTGCCGTGACCTGTTTCAAGCACAGTCCCTGTCAACAACTCCCCTGAGGGTGATCGAATCCTCGCGACCTCGTTATAGCCCACATTGTGTGTGTTCTGTACGATAAGCAGGGGACCACTCACGTCAGAAACCGTTCGATAGTCGATTGAGGACCTGTCTGCCATCGGTGTGTTCACCCAAGGTGCACGGTCAATCCACGTCCCGCCGGAGTCGTGGCATTCATTTAAGAGTTATGTCGAGATGAATAGACTATATCCAAGGGGACACTTGAAAGAACACCAAGACCGGGGCAAGAATCAGCGCTCTGACAATCAATGACTGCCCCCTAGACTTTAGTTCGTTTGATGATGGAACAAGATACATTATTGCTCCAGCCACACAGCAGATGGCTGCAAGGACCTCGGCCAGGGTCACAATCAGTGCAATCAGCTCGCTGTCACTCATTGCGAAGACTTTCAGCCACGCGCTCGTCGCGCTCTCAAGTGTTATGGGTTCAATGCCGGCTACAGTCGCCAAGAGGCTAACAAGATAAGGGCCAACAAAGTAGATCCCCACGCCCCCGACAACAAGTATCTTGCCAAGTTCATCACACAGGCCAGTCATATAGAGCATGAGCCCAATCAAAACAATGAGTAAGTATCCCCTGATGGTAATGGCATATGCCGCATTCAGAACTGTTTCGAGTAAGGAAAACCACCATGATGGAAAAACCTGAAACTGAAGCGGTGTCTGAAGCATGGAAACCGACGTTAGGAACACTTCTAGGAGTTTCACGACTCAGAGTCTGTGCCGGTGGATATAACTGCCACTTGGTCTAGGTGCGTCTTCAGGATTGCGAAGTCCGTCCTCATCACTTCTCTGACCTCAGGAAATCTGAGTGCCGCTGCAGGATGATAGGTCATGAAAAAGACCCTGTCGGACCCCTCGTAGAATCTGCCGTGACAGTCGGACATCTTCCACGGACCCATGACTGCTGACACAGCCACGCTGCCAAGAAGGACTATCACTGAGGGCTGGATTAATTCGAACTGCTTCAGAAGATAGGGGAAACAGGCATCGATCTCCAACTTGATTGGAGGACGATTCCTCGGTGGATGGGATTTCAGGATGGATGTGATGAAGACATCATTCCTTGAGAGACCTATCTCTGCGAGTAGCTTTGTGAGAAGATCCCCGGAACGCCCTACAAACGGCCTGCCGTACTCGTCTTCTCTAGCGCCCGGAGCCTCGCCGACGAACATCACATCGGCGACTGCTGAGCCCTCACCCGGAACCGCATTCTTGCGAGTCTTCCAGAGGGGGCACCGTCTACATTGCTCTATCTCTCGATGCAGACTCAGTAGCTCATCTAGGTGCGTCATGTCTCATCTGTCTGCCATTCACATCATCTGATAAAGGCCACTCAGACAGTAGTATGGTTGCATCTTACCGTAGGACTTGTCAAGGTGCTGCCGGCAAAGGCACACTAGATGCCGTCATCTCCTTGAATAGTGCATCAAACTCTCGCTCCATCTTGCTCTCAATGGCATCCATCGTCTTGCTGTACGTGTCCCAAGGTGCAATCTTCATCCTGGCGATGTTGTCGAGTATGCTGAACTCGAGTATTCTCCGAACGTGCGCGCCCATCTTGACTGCTTCGGCCATCTTTCGCGAGAAGATGATGATGATTCTCAACATGCGATAAGTCTTGCCGAATGGGCAGTACGTGTCAATCTCGTGCACTGCGCTCTGTGTGAGAAAGTCCTCCTTGATCATCCTTGCGGCCTCGAGAACCGCACGCTCCGACTCGGGCAGTGCGTCCGGACCGACAAGCTGTACTATCTCTCTCAATTCCTGATCTTTCTGCAAGAGCGCCATTGCCTCGGCCACAAGCTGAGGCCAGTCTGGCCCCAAGTTCTCCCTGTGCCACTTCTCAAGGTTCGCGTGGTATAGCGAGTAGCTAGTCAATGTGTTGATGGCAGGGAAGAACCTCCTTGCCGCGAGGTCCTTGTCCAGCGCCCAGAAGACCTTCACTATGCGCAATGTGGCCTGTGTCACAGGCTCTGAGAAGTCACCACCTGGTGGTGAAACCGCCCCACACATTGTCACCGAGCCGAGCCGTTCACCAGAACAGAGAGTCTTGACTCGGCCGCCCCTCTCATAGAACTGTGCCAAGCGTGAACCTAAGTAGGCCGGATAGCCCTCCTCAGAAGGTAACTGACCGAGTCGACCTGAGATTTCGCGCAGGGCTTCGGCCCAGCGAGAGGTCGAGTCAGCCATGAGAGCGACATCGTAGCCTTGGTCTCTGAAGTATTCCGCTAGTGTGGCTGCTACATATATCGAGGCCTCTCGTGCTGCCACAGGCATGTTTGACGTATTAGCGATTAGTACGGTTCGCTCCATCAGCGGCCGGCCCGACTTCGGATCCTTGAGCTTCGGCCATTCTTCAAGAGCCTCAGTCATCTCATTCCCACGTTCGCCGCAACCCACGTATACTATCACTTGAGCATCGGCCCACTTCGCGAACTGGTGGAGCGTGACTGTCTTTCCCGTGCCAAACCCGCCAGGAATAGCACCTGTACCACCCTTCGCTAGTGGCATGAAAGTGTCGATTACTCTCTGTCCAGTAACCAGCGGTGTGTTCATTCCGACACGTTCTTTGAAGGGACGACCTACTCGTACAGGCGTTTTCTGCATCATGATAATGTCGTGTACATCCCCTCGACTATCTTTCACCCTGCAGACGGGCTCAAGAACTGTATGTTGGCCCGCAGGCACGATACTCACTATGTCGCCCTCAACGCCAAGCGGTGTCATTATCTTCGACACTATTATGCCGGTTTCAGGAACCTCCCCGACGAAGTCCCCGGGTTTGACGTGGTCGCCAACCTTCACCAAAGGAGTGAATGGCCATTTCTTCTCCTTGTTTACTCCCTCAACAGTCAAGCCTCGGGTTATGAAGTCACCTGAAAGAGACTGCAGCTCTGGTAGCGGTCGTTGGATTCCATCGTAGATTGAGCCGAGCAAGCCAGGTCCCAGTTCCACGGAGAGAGCATCTCCGGTGGAAATGACAGGCTCGCCTGGGCAAAGGCCGGAGGTTTCCTCGTACACTTGTGCCGTAAACTCATTCGCTCCCACCTCGATTACCTCGCCAATCAGCTTTTCCTTTCCTACTCGCACAACCTCATACATGCGCACACCACGAATTCCGCTGCACTTGACAACCGGCCCAGCTATGTTTTCGATTCTCCCAGTTTGATGGCTCATAGTTGATCACCCTATCATGGTACACAGCTACATGTTGATCTCAACACCAACGGCCCTGCGAATCAAGTCCTTCAGAACCACCTCATGCGTCCCGGTGGGTCCCAGTCTGTCCGGAATAAGAAGGATGACTGGAACTGGAGCCTGAGAGAGCTCGAGGATTGTGTCCTCAACCTTGGAGGCAAGACGCTCGGCTATGAGAATCAGTCCCATGCGTGGATTTCTGAAGTACTCAAACAGCTTTGCTCTGGTTTCCTCTGGAGAACTAGGAATCGAACTCTCGGCGACTCCGACCATGCGGAAGCCAATGACCGTGTCCCTGTCGCCTATGATTGCGATTCTGTCGCTGACCATGGGAACTCACCCTGTGATTGGAAACGCCATGTCTGCACAGACGGTCCATTAAAAAGGTTCGGGACACCAGATTGATGTAATGAATCCAAGAAGCACAACAGTGCCTCGGACCCTGAAACGTCCCTAACAGAAGCCAAGTCCGGGTCCGGACAGACTGGTCACTTCTTCTCTGTGAACTGTGATATGATTTCGTCGCCACTGACAAGACTCCAACAGTAAAGGCATTTCAGCTCAATCGGTGACCGAGAAACCACTTTGTATCTGGGATTGATTGGCTCGCGCTCTTGATTAGTGATACATCGTGTGTTCGGGCATTTTACAACATTGGTGATGACGTCCGGAAGCTCTACACGGGTCTTCTTCACAACCTTTGTTTCTCGGATTATGTTTATAGTCGCCTCAGGAGCAACAAGTGCAATCTTGGCGACCTCGTCGTCACCTAGGACTCTGGCTTCAATCTTCAGAATGTCCTTGCGGCCAATCTTAGAGCTACCGACATTCATCGCGAGACTTATGGTAGCTCCTTCCTTCCCCGTTATACCCAGGATCTGAAGCACCTCAAGGGCGTGCCCCGCCCTGATGTGATCTATCACAGTGCCATCCCTGATTTTGTCAATCCTTAGCTTCTCATCGGTTTCGGTTCCGGCCATTAGTTCACCCTGTCCTTGTCCGAGGACAGGTATCACTGCGTTTTAGGCATTGCCCCGAAACATAGAGGCGAAGCTTGATATGTCGAACCCGCAGAGTGGTCGAAACTGAAATGGTGAACGGCAGATGGTCTTGGAAGGCCTAGGTAAGGCTCTCAACTCAGCATTGAAGAAACTGTTTGGAGCGGGAGTCATTGACGAGGAACTCGTGAAGGAGCTGGTCAAGGATATTCAGCGTGCTCTCTTGCAGGCAGATGTTGACGTCGCACTTGTGATGCAGATAACTGAAAGAGTCCAGAAACAGGCGCTAGACGAGTCGCTTCCGAGGGGCGTTTCTCGCAGAGAACACATTATTCGAGTAGTCTGGGATAGCCTTGCGTACTTCTTGGGAGAGAAGGCAGTGCCGTTGACCATCAATCCAGGCAAGCCAAACCTAGTGATGATGGTTGGCATCCAAGGTTCGGGGAAGACAACGACCATTGGCAAGCTAGCCCGCTATTACCAGAAGAGAGGAGTCAAGACAGGCGTTGTATGTGCAGACAACTTCCGACTCGGTGCCTTCAGTCAGCTGAAGCAATTGGCCGAGAAGTCGAATGTACCATTCTATGGAGATGAAACTGAGAAGAACGCTGTCAAGCTTGCGAAACGCGGCTACGAGGAGATGGTGAAGAGAGGAGTCGAACTCATACTAGTAGACACCTCGGGTCGACATAGGGAGGAAACAGGCCTGATCAAGGAGATGCAGGATATCGCAAAAGCTATCAACCCACAGGAGATCATCCTCGTTGTCGATGGTACACTCGGGCAGCAAGCAGGCGTGCAAGCATCAGCCTTCAAGAGGGCGACTGACATTGGTTCAATCATTGTCACCAAGCTCGATGGCAGTGCGAAAGGCGGTGGCGCACTCTCAGCTGTGGCAGCCACACAAGCGCCTATCAAGTTCATAGGAGTTGGAGAGGGCATAGATGCTATTGAGCCCTTCAACCCCACCAAGTTCGCAGGCCGCCTGCTCGGTATGTCTGATATCAAGGGACTGATTGAGAAGGTCAAAGAGGCACAAGTAGAGGTTGACGAGGATGCAGCAATGCGCCTCATGAAAGGGCAGTTTTCGCTGAACGACATGATGGCACAGCTCAAACAGCTGAAGAAGATGGGGCCGCTAGGGAAAGTGATGGAGATGCTTGGGTTAAAGTACAAGCTGCCCGAAGATGTCGCAGAGCTGCAGGAGGAGAATCTGAAACGTTTTGAAGTCATCATGAACTCGATGACCAAGGACGAGCTCGACGACCCAAAGATAATCAAGTCTTCGCGCGTCAGAAGAGTTGCTATGGGGTCCGGGACACAAGCAGGCGATGTAAAAGAGCTCCTCAAGCAGTATGAACAGATGAAGAAGATGTTGAAAGCTTTCGGGAAGTCACGACGCGGCAGGAGAGGAGGTCTGCCAGGGATACCGGGTCTGCCCGGTGTATGATATGTTCGCAGTTGTCCAGTCTATGGACGGCTGCCGCACGTCCTCAGTTGAGGAGAGGTTTGGATGATCAGGCGGCACTTTGTTGTTGCATTCAGGAAGCTGGAAGCTGACCAGACGAGGGTGTCGTCCGGGTCTAATAGCCCCGAGATGGTGACTGCCTGCAGATGTGTGAATGTGTCACTTTTCTTATCCGATGGCATACGCAAAGATGTCCAAACGAGCCTCTTGGTGGGAGATGAAACAGACCTTCATGTCATATCCTTTCCAGGCGACAAAATGAAGAGGGTTTCGCCTGACGAGAGGTCTATCTCCTTCTTCATCATGAAAGGTGCAGAAGCCCTCAAAGGAATAGGCCGTGGTACCACTCGTGTCCTAGACAACGGAATCACGGTTTCGAGGACCGATCTGATACATTTGTTCGAACAGGGACCACCGGGTGCTATACAAGTCGCAGCAGCAGGACCAGACATGCTATCTGATGGCGGCATGTTTCAGACCGGCATCTTTGTGTACGATATTCGTGGAACAATGAGTCAGTACTCTGGGACGCGCCCCGTAGTATTGTTACCGCGTCCTCCTAACCCGGAGCGTTTCATTCTGGATGTGAACCTGTATTGCGATGGCACCGAGCAAAATCAAGAAGAAACATCTATAACGCCACCCCGCGAGAGGTATCAGTAGACGCCGTGCTCGGGAGTGTGTGATCTCGAGTGCCCACCAACGTGACTCCCCAGTTCGAGGCCCAACGACAACGGTACGAAGATGCAGAGTCGCTGGAACAGAAGATCACAGAACTGGAGAAGCTTATAGCTCTTGCTCCCCACCACAAGGGAGCAGTGAAGATGGTATCCGACTACAGGAAGAAGCTTGCACGGCACAAGGCCGAACTCGAGAAGAAGAAGGAGATTGAACGTGTCCGAAGAAGCTCGGGCGGCGAGGAAGGAGCCATCAGGAAAGAGGGGGCAGGACAAGTCTGTCTCGTCGGAATGACCAAGAGCGGGAAGTCCACTCTAATCAACGCAGTCACGAATGCGAATCTGGCAGTTGGCGACTACCCCTTTACGACAACAGTCCCAACACCTGCAATGATGACGTTTGAGAACATCAACATCCAGATGATTGAGCTGCCAGGCATCTTTGAGGGCAGCTATGATACAAGCATTGGTAGGCAGTCACTAGCTCTGGCGCGAGGAGCAGACTGCATTGTCATCTTGGTGGATCTATCTCAAGACGTTGAGCAGCAGATGCATGTCGTTCTTGGTGAGATTGAGAGGGCCAGGATTCGGCTCAATCGTGAGAAGTCCGCAGTACGTGTCGAGCGAGTCGGAATGGGCGGCCAAATGGTCTATGGTGCTCAGAATTATCAGGGAGACATAGTTGAGGTGTATGAATACCTGAGAGCCCGCAGAGTGGTCAATGTCATAGTCCGATTCCAGAAACCAGCGACGTTCCAGCAGTTCATAGACGCTCTGGACACGAGTGTCGCCTATGTCAGGGCGCTAATAGTCGCAACCAAGGGAGATCTGACGGGTTCGAGCACCCGGTACGAACAGCTCAAGGCGGAGTATGGCAGCAGGTTTGAGGTCGTTCCGATTTCAGCAGTCCGCGGAGAGAACCTTGAGGCGATGAAGTGGGCCCTGTACAACCATCTTGACATCCTGAGGATCTATACGAAAGTCCCAGGCAAGAAACCCGAAACCAAGCCCATTGTTCTTCCGGAGGGTGCCATCGTGGAAGACGCCGCTAGGAAAATACACAAGCAGCTATTCGTGGAGAGGTTCCGTTCTGCAATCATCCTGAGACAGAACGACAAGATAAAACGGAGACAAGTAGGTCTGAACTACCCGCTTCAAGATGGTGACGTGCTGCAGCTTCTGCACAGGTAGCTCCTCTTGAAGACTGAATTGTGGTGGCACCAGGCCTTGACAGAGTTATCAAACCTCTTCATAGTACTTGTCGAACCGGAATCACCGGGCAACGTCGGGTTTGTCGCGAGAGCCATGGCGAACTACGGGGTTTCAACCCTACGGATAGTCGGTGCGGATCCTCGGCAAGATGAACAGGCGCGGATGTTCTCTGTCCATGCTTTGGACATACTTGAGTCCGCTGAAATCTTCTCCGATTTGCCTTCGGCCCTAGCCGGTTCCGAAGCCGCATGGGCAGCAACTGCAAGGTCTGGCGGAAACCTCAGCGTTTCCCGTGCAGTCGTACCGCTGATGGAACTGCCTGATCCCACATCACTGGGTGGGCGTGTAGCATTGGTCTTTGGGAGAGAGAGTTGCGGACTCTACAATAAAGAGGTCGATGCATGTGACCTGGCGTTTTCAATACCCACGTCTGCGAGTTATCAGAGTATCAACCTGAGCCACGCTGTTGCTATCACCCTGTATGATCTCTTCATGAGATATGCACCCAAGAAAGCAAGAACGCGCAGCGAGGCACGGCCAGCGACAAGAGAAGAACGCGAGCAAATCTGCAAGTTCATAGATGAAGTGAGTGACCGACTGCCGGTTCCGGAGCACAGAAGACCCAGAGTCAAGCGCGTCTTCAGAAACCTGCTAGGTCGCGCATACCTGACTGGGAGGGAAGCTTTCACACTGACGGGATTCGCCCGTCTAGTGAGAGACATCGTGTGTGAGAAACAGGAGGACTACTCTGCACCGTAGCCGAGCTTGCGCCTCAGTTCAGGATCAATCTTGTCAAACACTATCCTGCATGGCGTAGGTATCTTTGGTGCTGCCTTCTCAAGTGCTACTCGAGCCACGTCGATTTGGCCTCTGTCGACTCGTACCGTAATCACGGCCTGTCCGGGTCGAATACGTGCTGCGCTACCGATAACCTTGCCCCACGCCTTTCGCATCCCGTCTTGGACTCTGTCTGCCCCTGCACCGGTGACCATTTTGTTCTCGCGAAGCCACTGGTATGGCTTGACACGTACCCTCAAGTGGAATTTCTGCCTAGGAAGTATCTTAGTCAAATATCGGTTAGCAGCTACACGCGCAGCCTCCAACGCTTGGTTTCTGATCTGACACCGCTCCGTACCGACAAGCGACATCTCCACTTCGAAATCCAGTTCGGGAGCACCCATGTCAAAGCTGGCTATCTTTGACGCTGGTTGCCTGTGGATGTACCGGGTCCGCATAAACGCGGGCCGATCGCATTCTCTGTAACAGCGGCCTGGACGCTTACCCATATCGTTCACCTGAGGCTGCTTGATAGACCTCTCTGCTCAGACTCAGGGAGTGCCTCTTGACACTCAATAAAAGGGTTGTGGCACGAACTACCGTAAGGGATGATGGAATCTATCGTCGGCGAGAGGAAGCTGGAACAGTCACATGCCAGACTGGACTTATCGTACATAACGTATAATATCGCTGTAACCACTTGACGCACGAAAACCTGCACTCATCTGGACACGGGAAACAAGAAGGGCGGAACTGGAAGTGGTGCAACGAAGAACCTTAGGCGCTGCTGTTATCATGGTCAGTGTCCTAGGAGTTACTGGAGGCGTCCTCGTGTTCTACAACCAAAGCGCAGGTCTGCACTGGGAGGTCGAACTAGGCGATGAGATCACCTATGCCGTAAGAGTCATGGGCTTCAGTGAGTACTGGCCGTTCAATGGGTCCTTCTCTCCACCGTACCATGTTGAACTGAACAATACCTACGTGACAATACGAATCGATGGCCTTCCTGAAATTCCCTCCTTTCCGAGTGGGGAAACATTCGCGGAAGGCATACTCAGCTACGTGAAGACTTCTATCACGGGGCCCATTGAGTATGGGAACGGGACAGAGGTTGTTTCAGCGGACTACTCATTCCTGAATAATGTCATTTCTCAGTCCATTCTGCCTGTGGGAAACTGGCCCTTCATAGACTCCCTCTATCCTGACATGTTGGAACCAGATCCGATTTGTGATACCTATTTCTCATCTCTGAACGCATCGTTCATGATTGGCCATAGAATGTATCTATATGATGCAGGCTCGGGATGGTATGCCACCGTGGACATGAGCACAGGGCTCCCGACCAACGCCACGGTTTGGGCATGCCAATATTACGGCTATACCTTCTATTCATACGAAGTCACACTGACTCCGTCACTGCCTTCGCCCCATTGAAATCGAATGCCAGAATTCTGCAAGCGACTCGGACCGCTATCCGCAGATCCACGTCACTTTGAGATTGTTCTTTATGCGGCCAAGTGGTCGGGGATAGCACGCCTTCATGTGCCCGTTTCCGGCCCGGAGAGTGCTGCAATAACAAGTAGGGGAAAGACGATTGTAGCATCGCCTATGACGGTTTCGCAGTTCGCATCTGTCTGAACCTTCTGCCAAGATATTCCCTCAACAAGAGGAGCCCCACTGAGGCTACCTCCTTCAGGGCGGTCAAGCGTTATCTGAACTGCGAGGTCCAGACCACCCCTGAGGATTGTGCAGCCCATGGTAAAGTGCTTGCTGAGACCACCGCCCAGCATTATGGCTCCTGTCTTCTTCGTCTTATGCACTATCTCTCCCAGTATCCTAAGATCCTTCACGAAGTCGAGAGTGAACTTCTTGGTTGTACTGTAGGCGTATATGTGGAAGCCGAGCATCGAGTCCATGATACCAGGAGAGAAGATAGGGACACCCCTGAGAGCTGCTTGGCGCAATATGGACTCCTCATCAGTGAGTGTCAGTCCATAATCTCTCAGGAACTCGCTAGGAGCCATGCTCGCAGTCTTCTGGGGATCCAGCTGGTCTAGGAAATCGTAAACTCCCTTCTCAAATACTGCAAAGTCCTTTTCGCGAATCAAGATGTCGCCGATTCTGCCAAGATGTTTACTTCGAAGAACCTTGTCATCAGTTGGGTTGTCAGTTCTGTAGTGTGCCCCGCCGTAGGCCTCTACAACGTCATGTACTATGTTTGCTCCGCTGGTGACTATAGCATCTACGTATCCATTCCTGACAAGATACGTCACAACCCTTCGCAGCCCGCCGGGGACCATTGGACCAGAGAGAGAGAGAAATGTGTAGCATTCAGGATCGTTGAACATCCTTGAGGTGATTGCTGCGGCCCTCCCAAGGCGACCTGCTCCAAGGACACCAACCTTCTCCATGGCACGTACAAGTCCTGCGACGGACGTGTCTTTCTCAGGGTCGATGTGCTGTACCCGCTCCATGATGATCAATCAGGTCTGGCCACGGTCACCAGTGATAAAGCATTCTGTGGAGGCTCAGGTACAAACGCAGGTCCGGGTATCTTTCCGGGAGGGCCGAACCTGGGCCTGCGCACTAGAGAACTAGTATGTTAGTATGTGTAGTGAGCATGATTCAGCCTTCTGGGAGTACAATGTGCAACTAAGAGGAAGCGTGGTGCCTAGAGAGAGCACAGAAAGTAATCTTCCGGAAAGGCATTTCAATACGCTTAAACGTGAGATAACTCGGCGGATAGCCCATGCAGATGCCGCTGGTGACAGTTACTGATCTCGGCATTATCATCATCATGTTAGGTCTTATCGTTCAGACCATATGGCTTATCCTAGCTAAGCGGGGCCGCGATCGTTACATCAATGATATCACTCATTATCACAGACCATCTTCGCCACTTTCGAGATACTGCGGGTGGCAGATGTCGGCCGCACGTAATGCTGTCATCGACGGGTTCTTCCTCGAAACCATTCTAGTCCTGCTGATCCTTGTAGTGGCTATTGTCTTGGCAAATATCGACTATTTCGTGCAAGACCTGCCCTACCTGCTGTTTGTCGTCATACTCTCCTTCCTGAGTACAGTCCAGACGGCATCACGTGTTGCAGGGGTTGCGAAGATTGAGAGAGCCATCTACGATAACATCAGTGCATCGACCGACAAGATAGGACAGGCGAGAGCACTTACGGATGGGCTCCTGAGGCAGGGACCCATGTTGGATGGACGGCAGTGGTTTGCAGTCTTCAGAGTCGCATTGAAGGATGACAGCGTAGGCTGGTCGGTACGTGATGTGCTCATGGAGAAGGCTGACGAGCTGGATCGTCTCGCAGAGGAAGCACGCGCCCGTGGAAAGACTCCAAGAACGGGTCAGAGATCGAAACCGGGTGCTGACATCGAGTAGTCATGCAGGGACGAGTTAGGAAGCCATCTGCTATCATTCAGTAAGTCTTAAATGTGGTCTGGCGAGCATCATCGAGAACCCACAATACGAGGGGTTGCCATGTCTACAAGCGATGTGATCAAAGGCCGCAAGGGCGTCGTGATGAGCTATCGTAGAGGAAAACACCTCCAGCACCACGGCCAAGTCATTCTGCAGTTTGATGGTGTCGAATCAAAGAGTGGTGCCGCAGCCCTAGTTGGCCGGGACATCAAGTGGGTTTCTACATCGGGAAGTGAGTTCGTTGGAAAGGTGCTCGGTGTTCATGGTAACAGTGGGGCAGTCCGTGCGAAGTTCCGGACTAACCTACCGGGACAGGCTTTGGGTACGCCTGTGACCCTTCTCTGATTCCAACAACATCTTTTACCGGGATATGCGGTCCCTTTGGATGAGTCTCTTGGGCTATCCAATGATGACCAAAGGCTATCTTAGGACGCAAGTCCAATGATGAGTCATAGTTAAGCTGAGGGTAAGTCCGAGGAGATACTCCAATCTTGGCGCCTGTGAGATGACATAGAGGGTGTGGTGGATTGTCTACTTTCTCATGTACTGGTCGGCAGGTCTCACTCTGAAGATGGGTGATGATTTGCTTGATGAGCTTGACAGGCCCAGCCTCGCTTGGTTTCCTTTGGCCCTCTCTGGAGTACTGTTCGGCGTGATTATGAGCCTCTCAGAATGGGACTTGGCCTTGCTCACCGCGATAGTCATTGGCGTGCTTCTCACAGGCAAGGTCAACAAGCCACAGTTCGTAATTGGTTTTCTTCTTATTGGGGTCGTGCTGACTATCAGGGGAGTTCCCAATGTCATCAACTGGGTCAACTGGATGGCCCTAGTGTTGGTATTGCTGCTCGCAGCAGCATTTGACGAACGAGGTCATGATTGGGCCGATATAAGAGAGAACTCACGAGCACATTTCTTCTTCAGGTACCGTTTCACCCTGAAATGTGTCGTACTGCTTTGCTCTTTGGTCTGGCTCTCGTTCTTTCCCACTGCAGTGGGTATGTGGTCTCTTGATTTTGGTTACGAAGTAGCAGGTGGAATCATGAGAGGGCTGCCTGTATCAGGTCGTGAGGTGCAAGTGAGCAACAAGCATCCCTGAACACGGGCCTCAGGCCCATGCTTCTCGCAAGGTCGACACCTTCTTGACTGATGTATGCGATTCCGTTCATGCCACTCTTGACAGCGAACCTATCGGATTCGATTTTGTGTTTTCCAATGGGCCGAGCGCAGCCCAGCAAGAGAGGAGTCCTCTCCAGTCCGAGCCGAGCTATGGTCATAAAACGGCCGACAACATCAGGTGTCGGCGGTTCGACACCCTCCATGGCTGTTTTCTTGATAGGGCTGAGAATGATGATGACCACAGCAGCAGTAGGCCTCCTTGAGATCAAGTGCAATGCCTCAAGCTCACCGCCGAGTTGTCCGTAGTTGAGTCCAACAAGGACATGGGGCACGGTAGGAACACCATTCCTTGCTAGGACTTCAAGTGACTTGTCCATCTTGGCGGGGCCGTTCTCAATGTGGTACACATCTCGGGCCACACGCTCGTCACCTATTACATCGAGCATCGCTGCGTCTACCTTCGCCTTGGCCAGAATCCTTGCAGTGTCGTCATCCACAAGACCCGTATGAACAACAACCTTCAGTCCAATATCCTTCTTGATGGTTGAGATCTCTTCGGCATAATGAGCAAGTGGCACATGACCCTCGCTGTCAGACCCACCGCTGATGAGTACGCCCTCAGCACCTTGCGCCTTGACTTCCTTGCACCTTTTGACAAGGCCCTCCGGGGTAAGCACTGGTTCCATTCCTCTGAGAAGACGTCCATTGCAGTGCTCGCAGTTCAGTGAACAGGTTCTGCCTGTGATGCTAAGCGATATAAAACTCGTAGAGGTAGTCTGTCTGTGGTCTCTGATTCTGTACGGATATGACGTCGGGCTATAGCACATCAGACTGCTGCCGAAATGCTGGATTCTTCTCTCAAAACCCTTTGTCGCGGCTTGGCCCGCCTCTTCTACCGATGCATTCAGTATGTGAAAGCCGTCCCTGAGAATTGAGAAGGTCATTGGGCGTTCTGGGGTCAGAAACGGCTCATCTGCTATTAGCCTTGTGATGTGTCTTGGGATGCTGATAGCCATTATTTCTTGAATGGGACTGGGTACAAGAGTAGTTGGCCTCATTGAAACGGGATTGGGCCAAATCCTTGATGATGGATTTCGTTCGACTCACTTCAGAGGTCGATTAGGTCAAGAGATGTCTGAGTCCGCGTCTGGGAGAATCCGAATCAATTCAATCCTTTAACAGATTTTGCCCACCCACAAGTATAACTGATGGACACATTTGTCGCAGCTGTAGAGAACGTACCATTTGTCTGGGTGATGATATTGTCGGGAGTAGATACGACCGGCATTGACCACTTCTTCAATGCGAAAAGCGTTGCCGTCTACGGGGCCTCAGCGACTCCCAATAGCGTTGGCCAAGCCATCATTCAGAATTTCATAAAGCCACAGTACACAGGCAAGATTTACGCAGTCAACCCAAAGTATTCTAGCGTTCTCGGCGTGCCCTGCTTTCCTACTCTGCAGGAGATTCCGCACCCGGTGGACCTAGTGGTCGTCGCAGTCCCGGCAAGAATCACGCCAAGAGTATTCGAGGATATCGGGGCAAAGGGTACGAAGGCAGCGATTGTGATTTCTGGGGGATTCTCGGAAACAGGTCCTGCAGGAGCAGAGATCGAGGACGAGATTGTGGCGATAGCGAGAAGACACGGTATACGCATAATCGGTCCTAACTGTGTTGGCGTGATAGACAGCCAGACTCATGTGGACACGTTCTTCTTGCCGGAGTACAGGTGCGGACGACCGAAACCTAGCAACGTGGCAAACATCTCTCTGGTCTCCCAGTCCGGAGCATTTGCTGCGGCTATATCTGACTGGACATCTGAACTCGGGATAGGGATCAGCAAGATCATCAGTCTGGGAAACAAGTGTGATGTGGACGACGACGATCTGCTCTGCTACCTAGGGGAGGATCCGTCGACACAAGTTATCTGCTTCTACATAGAAGGTTATGATAAAGACAAGGGACGTACTTTCTTCGAAACTGCAAAGACCACCGTGCTGCGGAAACCAGTGCTGGTTGTGAAGTCAGGAAGAGGAAAGCGGGCGCGCGCTGCCGCCAGCTCTCACACGGGTGCCCTTGCAGGTCTAGACCAGATTGCCGATGCAGCCTACAGGCAGTCAGGAGTGATTAGGGCAGACAACTTCGAGCACATGTTTGACATGGCTAAGGCCCTTGCCATGCAGCCGCCTGCAAGAGGGGACAGGGTGCTAATGGTCACCAATGGCGGGGGCCTGGGAGTCATGACCACAGACGCCCTCGAGGCGATGGGCTTGGCGGTACCAAGTCCGTCCCCGGAACTGGAGGAGAAGTTGAAGTCACGACTGCCGTCCTACTGTTCATGGCACAACCCGATCGATGTCGTTGGTGATACTGACGCTGGCCGCTATGATGCGGTGTTAGATGAGGCAATCAAGAGCAGCGAGTATGACATTTTTGTTGTAGGCATGCTGCTGCAGACCCCTTCATTGGGAATGGATGTCACGAATGTGATATCGAACTACCAGCGCCAGTCTGGAAAGCCCTTCGTTGTTGTTTCAATGGGGGGTGCATTCACTACGAAAGCGGGAGAAATAATGGAACTCATGGGTACACCCACTTATGCAACAGGTGAGAAGGCGGCAGTCGCCGCAAGCGCACTCGCGGAGTACGGAAGAATCAGATATGGCGGAGAGTTCAATCGATCACAGTGAGATGTCTGAGATTGGATACTGGAGCCCTTGTTCTCCGGGAACGGTAATGCCATCACAATCCTTGAAATCATGCTGTCTGAAGCCAACAATCGAGAGAGGTCAACTCGGGAGATATTTAAGTCCCACTTAGCCATGCTCAAGATTGTCTGGCGTCTAGGCAGCTTCTACGTGCCTGACTTCCAGGACTGCGAAAGAATAAAAACGGGCAATGAGCCACCGATTGGAACTGACGAGGTCTGATATGCAAATGAAAACTGCCAAGAAGGTGTTTGAAACCGCTCTGGCGGAGGGGCGTACATACATCTTAGAGAATGAAGCGAAGGATATCATGAAGGCTTATGGCATTCCGATTCCTGCTTATGACACTGCCACGACAGCAGAAGATGCGGCCTCAAAAGCTAAGAAGATTGGATTTCCTGTGGTTCTCAAGGTGCTGTCTAAAGATATCCTCCATAAGTCGGATGCTGGAGGTGTTAAGATTAACCTCAAGGACGAAGGCGAAGTCAAGACGGCCTTTCAGGAAATCATGGATAATGCAGTGAAGTATGGCAAGGACAAAGGAACCAAAGTTGATCTTAGCCGCGGTGTGCTCATCTCTGATTTCGCAGACACGGGCACCGAAGTCATCATTGGAGTGACGCGAGACCCACAGTTTGGTCATGCACTGATGTTTGGGCTCGGAGGGATATTCGTGGAAGTACTGAAGGATGTCACCTTCAGACTCATACCAATGTCAGAGTTCGATGCTCGTGAAATGGTCAGTGAGATAAAGGCAGCGAAGATCCTTGACGGAGTCCGCGGCCAACCTCCTCGAGACGTGGACGCACTGGTTAATGTGATACTATCTGTTTCGAGGATGGTGAAGGAAAACCCAGAGATAGTCGAACTCGACTGCAACCCCACTTTCATCTATGAGAAAGGCAAAGGTGCACTTGTCATCGACGCGAGGATTCTGATTGAGGAAACGAAGAAGACACAGAGCCCAAGTCGTTGAGAAGCTGCTCAAGCAGAATCAGGCCTCTCTTTAGGTCGGGATCTTGGAGCCCGCCCTCAGGCTTTGGTTTCGTTTCAGAAGCGAGAAGCAATAGCAGTGAAACCAGTTGAGGTACCAGCCGAGAGTGCTGCAGCAGAAACTCACGACTGCCTGCGGAGTCAGCAATTAGCCCTTCGAATCGCCTCATTAGGAGACTGATTCGCTCTCCGATATCCTCCGAAGGTTTGAGGCTCTTGAAGAGGCTGACTACTGCAGACTCCTCCTGAAAGAGGTCAGGAGGAATGCCGACATTCCTAATCGCAACCAACGCTGCCGCTATCGTGGATTCATAGCTTTGTTCGTCAACTCTCGTGAAACCCCGCTCCACAGCCAGCAGCTGAGCAAGAAAACGAAGGGAGTTTGTAAGAATGGAACGGCCGGCTCCCGATGTCATTGATGCGAGCTTCGACAGACTCTCGCCATGTAGTCGTTCAAGTCGGGCCATCGCCGAAGAGTCCAGCTTTCGCTCAAAACCCGGTGCTAGGGTCACGCCTGCAGCTCGATGCACTTTGGGGTTTGTGCCCACAGTTCGAACAGCAGTCAACGCCTTGAAGTCATCGGCGAAGCTGTAGAACAACAACACCCGAATCACGTCGAATCCCACTTCGAAGTCGTTTTCCGAGGTTATAGTGCGTCCCTGACTCTTCGAAACGATTGCGCTCATGAGGGCCCAGACTGAAGCGAAACTCTCACACAAATCGGACTTAGTACGTGACTCAGCTATACCATGCTCTTCCAGATACTGCGACAATTTCTCGGTGGAGCCTGCAATACGACTGAGTGTTTCGTTGCCAAGCTGAACGGCAGCAAGAGACTCCATGAACTCGTGTGGATCATGTGACGGCGGTCTAAGCACCAGACCGGGCGCCTTTCTCGTGATTGACCACCACTTAGAAGTCGATGCAAAGTGGTCAAGCAAGTCTACTGCACGAGTGAGATCGGACAAGTTGGCAACCTCTCTAGAGTCGAGGTATGCCATGAACCGAGAGAACAGTGTCAGAAGCTTTGTTAAGTGGCTCGATGTGCTCTGACCAGCGAATGTTCCCTCTGAGAATCGATCAGTGACGGCCCTGAGGTGTGCTGGCAACTCGTCACCAAGACGCGTCCGGACCAGCCCTCTGTAGACTTCGATTGGCGTCCTGACCAAAGCCATGCACTCTCTTCGTTAGTCCTGTCAGCTATAACTGAGCATTGCCTCATCTGGCCATCGGGGAGCTCTGGACATATAAAACACTGTGTCATTCGATGGCTCCTGCGAACAAAGCAACGGTTCTACAGTCCGATGTATGGCTCATTTGCCGAATCTGCGAGAACGTCGTTCGTATGACCGCAATGCCCGCCAGATGTCAATACGCCTCACTGCAGGCCAGTATACCTGTGCAAAATACAGCTCTGAATAGGCAGACTGCCAAAGAAGGAAGCCTGAGAGCCTTTCTTCGCCGGATGTTCGGATGATGAGATCCGGGTCCGGGACTCCATTAGTGTACAGGTGACTCTCGATTACTTGTTCGTCCACATCAGAGGGAGAAATCTCTCCAGCCTTGATCATCTGGCCGATGGCCCTGACCGCATCTACTAGCTCAGCTCTCCCCGAGTATCCTATGGCGACATTCAGGATATGATCAGTATAGTTCTCAGTTTCGGTTTCGGCCTTGTGGATTGCCTCCCTCACTTCTGGGGGCAAGAGATCAACTCGACCAATGGCCTTGATGCGGACCTTGTGTCTGTGTACGTCGGGGTCGCCAATGACATCAGCGAACTTCTTCCGGGCAATTGTCATTATCTCTTTGACTTCATCATTGCTCCTCTGGAAGTTTTCAACTGAGAAGGCATAGAGCGTGCACACCTTAACACCCGCCTCCCAGAGAATTCGCAGGACCTCCATGACTTTCTGTGCGCCCTTGTGATGTCCCATCCATGGCACATCAAAACCATGCTCTCGAGCATAGCGGCGATTACCGTCGAGTATTATGCCTACGTGTCGAGGGGCCTTCTCCTTACTCAGCTGCTTGTATAGCCAGTATTCATAGAGCCTGTACACCGGCCCAGCAAAGTTCAACGAACACCACGACCTGTTTATAGGACGACCTGTCTATGAAGTGAGAAATTGGATGGCCTAATAGGCTTGATGCTGAGGTGCCCAGAGAATCAGATGAGTTGGGCCACCTTCTCTGCAGCTCGTTTCATGTCAAGGAACACAAGGCCAAGCTTCGCACTGGCCGTTGTCGACACAGTGAGACATGCGTTCATTCCCGCTTGAATCACAAGTATCCAGCCGTTAACACCCTTCACGTTGACCTGCTCAAGATTGCCCTTTCCGAGTTCAACCGCTGCTTTCTCACCCAGAGTCAACATTGCTGCTGTTATTGCTGCAAGCTTTGCCTCATCAACGTCGGTTGGCAGGGCTGAAACTATTGGAAGCCCCTCAACACTCACTATGGCACAGGCCTCAATCTCGGGAATACTGCCTTGTAGCTCGTTCAGGACTCCCTCGAGTGTATCGCCGCGCGACTCGCTCATCAGACTCACCTGGGTGCATTCACTTGTACATTCTCTTAAGGATGACTTCCCGTGCTATGGCTTGGAAGGCTCTTTTAACTCCGACTCCCTGAACGGCAATGGTTTCGTAGATTGGCACATTCCCTCCGAGTCCCAGTAGATCAAGCATCTCATCACGAGACATCCTGTTGGGCAGGTCACGCTTGTTCAGCATGACTACAATCGGAATGTCGCGACCCAATACGTCGCCCAAGAACAACTTCAACTCCTCGAAGCTCTCAACGTTCTCCTCTCGCTGGTCGGGAGATGAATCAGCAACGAAGAGTATCCCGTCAGTCCCTTGGAGCACAACCTTCCTCTGGTGCCTGTGTCGCTTCTGTCCTGCAACAGTGAAGACGTCAAAGAGAACACGGCCTCCTGCGCTCATCGGTACGTAGTCAAAGAACAGGGTGCGATTAGTTTCATCCTCAATCGCTGTGAACTCTCCCTTCTGAAGACCCTCGACCTTTCCATACAGCCAACGCAGGGCTGTTGTCTTGCCGCCTAGGCTCGGACCGTAGAATACCAGCTTGAGATGAATCCTGCCCTTGTCATCCTTGCGCACGTTTCAACACCTCGGTGCTATGCTGTTCTTGTGGACCATTTCTGTCTTGGTGGCGAAGAAACACCACCAATGTAAGAGTATGTTCCACCGGGCAATTCTCATGCTCTGAGAGCCAAGTATTAGTCCCCGAGCCGGGCATCCCAAATCGGGTAACTGGCTGTGGTAACAATTGTACTCTCATAAAAGCCTTTGTCCGTCAGGTAGACAGGAGTGGGCGCGACAGGTCAGTTCCGGCGACCAGCGGGGACTCACACCTTTTCTAGCTCTGCCAGAGCGGACTTCAGATCCTCTTCGTCCAGCTCCTTGCCCTTTGATGGTGCTGTGGGTTCGACTGCCAAGAACTTCTCCAACTCTTCTGCGAGCTGAACACCCTGCTTCTTCATGATGAGCCGGATAAGGCCAATGTTCACCTCAGACTCGGAAACAACACAAAGAACACCCTTGCCGCATGCAGAGGCGAATATCTTACCTTCTGAGAACTCGGAGGTGACAATCTCAAGCTCCCCGATCTGTAGGTTCTTCCCCTGTTCCTCGCTGGCGCAAAACACTGCGCTCGCAATCGCACCTATTGAATCTGTGTCAATCGGAAAGTAGCTGAGCTTGCTCACGTTTGCAATTGTCAGCCCAGTCTTGTCCACAAGGATTACCTTCTTTATGCCCTTGTCTTGGCGGATGATCTCAGTGAGGATCTTGTCGAAGACCTTTGGATCGCTCATGTCATCGTTCTCCTTTCAGCTCGGTTTCTTCAGGACTACTAATATCAACCCCTCTTTCACGTCGGGTGCTATGTTAATCTGACCCTTAGATGTATCGAGAGTCAGGAATGACAGAGACCCCTCTCGGAGTTCTCTCACTGCATCGAGCGCCTTGCCCACGAGGGAGGTTATTATGGCGGCGACAGCTTCAGTCGTTTCGGGGTCTAGATCACTGCTAAGTGGCAAGCCTTCCATGTTTGTGACAACAACTCCTCGGACTCCCCCTTGCGCCTTGATTTTGGAGAGAATCGATCGGAGTTTGTCCTGGCTAACCAACTGTAGAATCCCCGCTGCTGTCAATTGTGCATTTAGCATTTCTACGCCACGCTTGGGTATTTGAGACTTGTGGCAACAGGGTCTTCTCAACAGGCCAATTGCGCATTCTGAGATGCCGACCGCGCCAATGTTCTGACTAGCACAGGGGCCGCAGGCAATGCGTGACTAGACACACTCGTTTCGCGGCGAACCATGCAGCCACAAGGAGGAGAGGACTCATCGAGAACCTACTTCTCATCCTCTTCATCGCCAAATAGAGCCTTGGATGCTTTCCTCATTTGGGCCAAGTTCTCAGTCACCGCTTGATCTGCTGCAGCTGATGGCGCTCCAGCTCGTGCTCTGCCCACTGCTGCTTCCTGACGTTCCATGTTCTCCTCTTCTGTGGCAAGCGCATCATCGGCTCTCTGCAGCTTCGCCTGTACCGGCGCTGGCGCGGCCTTGGCCTTCTTCTTCATTGCAGCCCTGTAACTGGCAATCCGACTCATGCCAGCGGCACGACCACCACCTAAGGCCTCCTCTCCAGCCTTCTGGACAACGAAAGTGGCGCCGATTGTCGGGTCCATTGTCTTGACCAACTCTTTCTCATCTGAAGTGACCTGCAGCTTCTTAGTGAAAGTGCGCATTCGTCTGGATCCGTCTTGGTCAGTGTATTCGACCTGCACCTGAATTGGGACTTCCTTAGCCTTGAGCGTGCTCTCTGGCTCCACCTCGAAATAGAGCTCGTGATTCTCACCCACAACCCCTATCCTGCTTTCGCTCTTAGTCCTAAGTTCGTCTACAACGGCTCTTGATACGCCTGAAGCGTCCTTGACTTTCACGCCTGATGGAGTAAGAAGCCGAACTTGGACATCGCGGCCAAGCAACGATGCTCCCGCTAGCTCCGACAGGCTCTTGTCCAGCTCATTTGGAGTGACATAATACATCTGGCCACCTGTGGCTTCAGGCATCAGGCCCAATGTTCTCAGCTCCATCCCTGCACCAGTGGCGATCCCAACTACGTCAATCGCTGTGCCATTGTCTTTGAACAAACGCCCTAGGTCTTCATAGTACTTGTTTCCAGGAGTGACCTGATAGCCCTCAAGAGCACCAATGCCTTCGTTCGCAAGTCCGTCTGTGAGAAGGACCACCCTGCCTACACCTCGGTGCTTGGCAATGACACACGCCATGGCTACCGCAGGACCAAGAGCTGTCCCGCCCTGCTCTCTCAGGGCATTGATGTGACGCTTCAGAGGTCCAGCATTTCCTCCCACCTTGATGAGCTTGATTCGGTCCATGAGTCTTCGTGCGGCTTCAGTGATGGTTTCGAAGCTCGCAAAGGACTCTCTTGGAAGCTGCACCGCCTCACCAGTTTCCATATTGCGAAACAGAACAGAACTCTCAAACTCTATCAATCCGAACAACGTGTCGGGAGAGTTCGCAGCTAGGCTTTCAACAGAGGTGGTCAGGCTCCTCTTCACTGCTGCCAGATTGGCTCCAGCCATTGAGCCGGACACATCAATCACGGCCAGAAATGACCTACCGCCCGCAGTGGTGGCTGCAGTGGTTGTGGTTTCGGTCTTGTCTGGACCTGGCTTGATGATGAAATCCGTGTCAGAGCCAGCAAGGACTACTTCACCTGCAATCATGTTCAAAGTGCCACAGAAGGGGCAGACGAAGTGCTTCCCGACCTTCCTGTCCTCAACAATCTGATCTGCGCTCATCAGAAAACCGTTACACTTGTGACATGTGATTGGTATTCCTGTGATTTTTGTTACGTCGCGTGCTAGGTCTCTGAACTCAACACGCAGGACATACGGGATCTCGCTAATCATGTCTCTTGAGGCTGGAAAGGCCTCTGAACTGGTCCTAAGCATGGGCATCGATACTATTCCTCAGAAGACTGTTGCCAATCAGGGGCGGCCCATTGTGCTTTAAGTCAATTGCTGATGTTTCCGCTTCTGTATATCGAAGAATCACAAACCGAACAGACGTGTAGGACATAGGCCCAAGTGCCGACCCCGGATTAGGAGACTCCTGCGTCCAGATCACTCGAACTCACAATGAACGCCACGCAGCATCATGAGAATTGGAGCAAGAGGAGAACTCTGCCATCTCAAGATGTCGGCACAGAAGATATAAACAGCTCAGAGCCCTCTAGTTGATGATATTAGGCGAAACTCTTCGGAGGACTGTCACGATGGTGGACAAGGCCAAGATAGAGTCAGTCGTCGCGCAGACCATGGCGGCGAATGCTGACATACAGGGCATCGTGGTCTGTGATGACAAGGGCAAGGTGTTGTTCGGTCACACCGTTACGGCAGGCATCAAGCACACGGACGTTGCATCGCTGATCGCCAAGATATCTGCCAACTCGTCGCAACTAGTCAGCGCGGTTGACAAAGGCAGTCTGAAGGAGATTAGTATCGCATCGGACAAGGGATATGTCATAGTCTTGGGTGACGTACAACTAGTCCTTGCTGCAATCGCTGGAGAAGGCGCGAAAGAGTCAATGGGCCTTCTCAGAATCGCACTCAAACGGGCGCTCATGTCGATGGTCAAGGCCTGATGGGAAGGTAGGTCCCAGAGCTATCTTTTTGTAGCTTTATGTAAGCGGATTCGCTAAGATTGGAATACGTGGGTATCATTCGTGGTATTACCACCGTCATACCAACCGTATTTAGTGTCACGTATCACCCACATAATAGTCAGACACGCCTCTGCCCAGAAATGGCCATCTAGGAAGTCGGAAGGGATGGTGCCTTGGTTCACATCGAGAAGCTAGTATGCAAAGGCTTCAAGTCATTTGGCCGGGACACCGTCACGATTAACCTGAGCCCTGGCTTCACATGCATCGTCGGGCCGAACGGGTCAGGCAAGTCCAACGTGATTGATGCGATTCTTTTCGTGCTCGGGCAGCTGAGTGCCAAGACGTTGCGTGCTAATGTCTTCTCGGAGCTGCTCTATACTCCACCTAAACCAGACATGCCTCCAAAGGCCAAGTCAGCTATTGTGGAGCTCTGCTTCAATAACAGGGACAGAAAACTGCAGATTGACGCCGATAGAGTCGTTGTTGAGAGAGAGCTGGACGAATCTGGTAAGTCGGTTTGCAGGATAAACGGCAAGATGGTCACCCGTGCGGCGGTCATAGACATCCTCGGCGGCATAGGTGTCGACCCAAACGGCTACAATCTTGTACTCCAAGGCGAGATTGCCCAGATGGTCAAAGTCAGCCCAATTGAACGACGGAAGCTCATTGAGGAGATTGCAGGCATATCAGCCTATGACGAGCAGAAAGAGAAAGCACTCAAGAAGCTTGCAGAGAGTGAAACCAACCTAGGCAAGGTCGAAACACAGCTTCAAGAACGTCGTCATCAGCTGGAGCGTCTGGAAGCGGAGAGGAAAGACGCCCTCCGTTACACCGGTCTACGTGATCAGATACAGCAGATCAGAATTGAGAGCTTGACTTGGACAGTCATCAAGTCCAAGAACCGGACAACTACGATAGACGAAACACTTGCAGAGCGAGCCGCAGATGCTGAGAGGTTTGCCAAGCAGCTGACCAAGGTCGAAGCAGACATGGCCAAGACCGAGTCCGAAATCGGAGAAATAGAACAGGAGATCGACCTGATAACCGGCGGTGACGCCTCAAGAGTTTCTGAGCAGTATGGTACCATGACTGCAGAGGTTGAACACTTTCGGAGCAAGCTCGATCGTGCAAAGAGTGATTATGACAGAACCAGACAAGAACGGGACGCACTTGAGAAACAGCTAAGTTCCACGAAAGACCAAATGACCGCTGCGGAACATGGCACCAAGGAGAAGCAACTCGAACTTGAGAGTCTTGACAAGGAGATTCTGGAGTGCTCAACTGACATTGCACGACTCGAGGGTCTTCTTGAGAAAGAGCAGTCTGCATACTATGAAGCCACTCTAAGGCTTCAGGACCTCAACACACAGATGGCACACCTCGATGAGGGTGTGACTGAAATCAGGTCTACCATCAGGTCAGATAGTAAGGAATTGGGGCTCACGTACGAGGAGTTACGTGATGCTGAAGATTCCACGAAGAAGACAGACGAGGAACTGCTAGAACTCAGATTCATCGTCCCGGCAAAGACTACAGCCCTTCAGAAACTGCATGAGTCCGAAGTTGGAAGGCGGCAGGAACTTGAGGATACTGAGAGGCAACTTGCCACAGTGGACGCGCAGGTGAGTGAGAGTAGCAAGCTCGTTACCTCGACAAAGGAAGAACTGATTAAGCTGCAGGCTCGTCAGGATGCATTGAGAGAGGCCGAAGAGACGTTCTTGAAACGCCGGAGAGCCTTGGCCAGAGTGCTTGAACTACGCGACAAGGGAGAGATTGACGGGGTCTACGGCACAGTTGCAGAACTGGGGGTCATAAACCCGGACTATGCCACAGCCATGCAGGTAGCGGCGGGTAACAGACTGTCCCACATAGTCGTAGAGAATGAGGATGTGGCCACCCGATGTATTGAGGTGCTTAAGAAAGAGCGAGTAGGACGGGCCTCGTTCATCCCACTCAACAGGATAAAGACACGAAGACCGAGTCGGAAGCCACAGAGAGAGGGCGTGATAGGCTATGCACTGGACCTTGTGACCTTTAACCCGAAGATGCGTCCGGCCTTTGAGTTCGTGTTTTCGGACACACTTGTGACCAAGGACTTCGATACCGCAAAGGCCGTGGGTTTCGACAACTGTAGAGCGGTTTCGTTGGAGGGCGACTTGGTAGAACGCTCAGGACTCATCACTGGAGGACACTTCCATAGAGATTCAACGGGGCTCTCACTTCAAGAGGAGGACACAAGCCCAGACCTGATTTCACGCCTCAAGGGCCTTGAGGACATCCTGTCTGAGTTGAAAGAACAGCAGGAAGAGCTCCTGAGCAGGAAAAGGGCACTTGACCGTGAGATTGAAGACATTTCTAAGCGGAATTACAGGGACGGGTTGGAACTGAAGGGCCTAGAGGAGAAACTCAGGGACAGGGAACAAAAAGCAGAGAAACTGAAAGAGAAGACTGACAAGGCAAGAGTCACAATTGAGGAACTGGAGAAGCAGATATCCGAGCTCAGGACTCGAGATGAGGAGCTCACTGCTCAGAGAGAAAGAGTCAGAGAACAAAGAGACCAGTGCAACGAAATACTGGCGAAGTCAGGCACGGGCAAGTTGAATCAGGACTTGAGAGATCTGAAGGAAGTCCTAGAACAGCACAAGCGAAACCACGAGAGGATTCGGACTGAAACCTCCGTACTGAGAGTTTCGATTCAAGAGAGATACTTGCCCAAGTCAGTAGAACTGGAACTCCGAATCGCGTCACTGGAGGCAGTATTGCCGAGTCTGGAAGAGGATGCTACATCTATTGAGGCAGACCTTAGGGCAAAAGAGAGCGATTTCCTCAAACTGAAGTCAGAGAGAGAACAGATCGACACCGCAGTCAAAGATAAGCGAGTACGGCAGCTGAAACTGAAAGAAACCATCAGAAACCTCAGGCTGAAGCAGGAAGAAATCAAGGAGTCACAAACTGGAAACGAGAAAGCCGTCTACCGGCTCCAAGTAGAACGCTCGCGCCTTGAAACCGACTTGGTCGGACTCACTGCCCAGCTAGCCACGATGAGCGATGTGGAAACAGAGCTCGAGAAGAGAGCGGGGCAACGTGAGCTGACTGCCAAAGCGATCGAGGACCTTGAAGAGAAGATCAAAGAGATTGAGAGAGAACTTGAGGCAATGGGTCCAGTCAACCTGAAGTCGCTCACGGATTATGATACTGAAAAAGACAGATACGACGAGATTGTCGAGAAGAAGACGCAGCTTGAGAAGGAACACAAGGAGATCCTGTCGTTCATGGAGGAGCTGGAGAAAGAAAAGACCCAGAAATTCCTCCAAGTATACAACGATATTGCAGACAACTTCTCGAAGGTGTTTGCCAAGCTCTCGCCAGACGGCGAGGCAAACCTGATGCTAGAGAATGCTGAACACCCGCTGATGGGGGGCATAACTGTCAGATCTAAACCTGCAGGCAAAGAACTGGTTTCTCTTGATGCGATGAGCGGCGGAGAGAAGACACTCACGGGACTGGCATTGATCTTCGCCATTCAAATGCACAACCCCGCAAGCTTCTATGTCTTTGATGAGATAGACGCGGCCCTGGACGATGTCAATGCGCACAACGTCGCACTGTTGATATCAGAAATGTCCAAGAACTCCCAGTTCATAGTGGTGTCGCTCAGGGACACCACCGTGCGAAAAGCGGACATGCTCATTGGCGTGTCAAACCAAGATGGCATATCCAGGATTGTTTCAGTGGACCTTCAGGAGGTGGCTGAGTCAGCGTGAGCACGAGTGATGATACGCCCTTCTGGGCGTCGCCACCCTACATCCTCCTCACTGATGTTCTTCAGCTGGACAACATCGAACCTTGGAACGTGGATGTCGGGAAGCTGGTTGCAGGCTTCCTGCAAGAAATGAGAAGGATGGGGGACATTGACTTCCGAGTTTCAGGAAACGCGCTCTATTCTGCATCAGTCATCTTCATGAAGAAGACTAGAGACCTCTTGGAACTTGGCCTGATTCCTCCTGAAGTAGGTGAGGAGGAAGAGGAACTCGCTATCCCCCAGATACTTCCGCCATTCAGGCTCACAAACAGAAGAGTAACCCTGCAGGAACTGCTCATGGCAATGGACCGAGTTCTGAGCAAGGGCATAAGAGAACGGCCAATTCCTCAGTCGCGGCACGGAAAATCAGAGGCAGGACCCCTGTCTTTCAGCATGGATACGTCCCGGGTGAACATCGAGGAAACCATCGCCGACGTATATGCAGACATCAGCAAGATCGTCAAAATGGGTGAAGTCGTCAGATTCACTGATCTGCTGGTCAATAACACGCGAAGAGAGATAGTTCGCATCTTCTTCTCACTGCTGCATCTCTATGCAAGAGCATTCATTGACCTCTGGATGGACAAGAAGGACATAATATGGGTCAAGCTAGTACCTCCGCCGGAAGAAACGGAGAAGCCCTCAGAGGGTATTAAGCCGCGTGTAAGGTCTAGGTGATATGTGTGAATGAGGACCTGGTGACACTTGAAGCGGCGCTTTATGTCGCGGGCAGACCAATGACACTGCAGGAGCTAGCAGACATCATTGGAAAGGCAGAGTCTACCGCGAAGAAGCTTCTGGATGACCTGAATTTCGAGTATCACCAACGAGGTGGGGCATTGGAGGTTGTGGACTTGCCGAGGGAGAGGTATGTGTTGCAGCTGAAACCCGAACTGACCACTCGGGTAGGAAAACTCATACCTGGTGGACTCCTTTCGTTTGGTACTCTTCAGACCTTGGTCTTCATTGCTCTCAAACAGCCCATCTTACAGTCGGACCTCGTTGTCCAGAGGGGTACTCATGTCTATGACCATGTGAAGGAACTTGAGGAGAAGAAGTTCATAGATGCTGTACCAGAAGGGCGGAGCAAGATGCTCACGACAACTCAGCTCTTCTCCGACTACTTTGGTCTTGATTCTGACAAGGTCAAACTGAAGGCACAACTGAAATTCCAGCTGAAGCGTATTCTTTCCGGGGACCAAGAGGGAGAAGAGAACCCGGAAACACCCTAGAAGACGAAGAAACGATCTAGATGTGACTGGCAAACTCTCGCTTTGTTTTGGGTCATTGTTCCCAGCCCTCAGAGTATTCGGCAACCACATCGTCCGAAGCTGATTCAAATCTGATTTAGCAGACTCTGGGCACCGGTTCTCCGTAGGGCACTTGTAGGACCTTTCTACCCCCTATCGCCGTCTTCAGTAGCACTCTTCCAACACCCCTGTGAGCCTTGCCAATAACACATGCATCCCGGGTCGTCTTGTGTTCTGATAGAACCTGTAATATGTCACTGGTCACTGAGGGGTCTGTTGCCATAACTGCTCGACCTTCGCAGCTTATGTGGAGAGGTTCCAGACCCAGAATGTCACACAGGGAGCGAACGGCAGGACGGACAGGCACGCGGCCCTCATCCAACTCAACCTCGACTCTCGACTTGGATGCGAACTCATTCAGGGCAACTGCAGTTCCACCGCGAGTCGGGTCTTTCATTGCGTGTACGCCCCCGACGTCAAGACAGTCACGTATCGGTTCCCAGAGAGGAGCCACGTCACTTACCAAATCGGTTTCAAACTTGAGTCCCTCTCTGTGAGCCAGCAATGCAGTCCCGTGATCCCCAATCGGTCCAGTGACAATTATGTCATCGTCGGCCTTGACGCCGCTGTCTGGAACCGGGGAGTCCAGATATACTGTGCCGACGCCAGATGTGGACATCACAAGGCCATCAAGAGTTCCTCTCGGCATGACCTTCGTGTCGCCAGCAATCATCGCGACCTCAAGCGGTTCGATGACGGCGTTCAATGACTTCAGAATCTCATGGAGTGTCTCAATCTCGAAGCCCTCCTCTATCACTATCGTGTTTGTCATTGCGATGGGCCTAGCGCCCATGACAGCTAAGTCATTGATTGTACCACAGGCAGCAAGGGTGCCGATGTTGCCACCTGGAAAGAAGAGCGGTTGAACTGTGTGCGCATCCGCGGTTATTATGAGGCCTGCACCATTCGCTTGCAGTGTCGCTCCGTCATCCATCTCATCCAGACCTATGCTCCCAATCTTCCTAAGCCCAAAGGAGGGGATAATCACTTCCTTCAGCAGACTCTGCATCACTCTCCCACCAGCACCGTGGGCGGATTCTATCTTTGGCATGTGGCGGCCTCCATCCAGACTGCAATAGTCATGTGCCTGTTCGTCGTATTTGAAGGAGATGTTCAGTACGACCTGAACGCCGCCACTGAGCAAGACTTAAAACTGCTTCACAGAGAGCGTCAGTGACTAAGCCAAGAGGTAGTCAGTATGGGCGTATGGCATCGCAAGTCTGGTCGAAAGCCAACTGGCGCAAAGATCAAGCAATTCAGGAGCAAGAGGAAGTGGGAGATGGGTCGTTCCCCCACAGAAACACTCCTCGGTGAACCCAAGAGGCGCACAATCGACAGCAAAGGCGTTCACAACAAGAAGAGACCAATATTGCGCGCGAAGATGGTAAACATCACTGACCCTAAAAAGAACCAGACATTCCGGGCCGAGATTCAGGATGTTGAAAAGAACCCGTCAAACACAGACTACCAGCGGCGCAAGGTCATAACTCGAGGGACGATCATCAAGACAGCCAAAGGTCGTGCCAAGGTCACTAGTCGCCCGGGGCAGGACGGCATCCTCAATGCGGTTTTGGTTTAGGCCTTTGTTTCTCGACGGGAGCCGCAACTTCTGCCTCGATATCTGCTATTAGAAACTCCTTGCCACCAGTGATTGTAGTTGCGCTGCTACCGCACTTGGTGCACTTCATCGGTGCAAACATGGCGGCAGGACCCAGAGCCTCATCAGGGCTTTGTGCCTCGCCCTCGTGCCCACAGTCACGACAGATCAGCCTCCCCTTCACCATCCTAATGTTCAGCTCTGCGCCCTCGGCGATCGTCTTCTGACTTGCAATCTCAAAATTGAAACGCAGCTGTTCAGGAAGAAGGAATGTGAACTCACCGACCTCAATGTTCACAGCCTTGACCCTCTTGACATCATGACTCCTTGCTGCCTCTACAACAGTCTCCACGATGGAGCAGGCAGCAGAGAACTCATGCAAGGAGGTCACCAGACACGCGAAATCCTGAAGTGTGTTAAGGCGTTTTTGCTATGACAAAGAGGACTCAGACTGTTTATTAGAGCAACTGTGGACCGACATTGAGCCCTCATCAAGGCTTGGAGATAGTGAGTTGCCAAAGGCGTCAAGCGCCAAGAAGGGTGACAAGAAAGGCGAAACAAGGAGCAGGGCTCCCGCGGTAAGCACAAGGAAAGGACCCGCCAAGACTGTGGCAAAAGCGGAGAAGACCAAGGCTCCCCGAACTGCCCCGGCTCCCGTCAAGAAACAGAGAGCTACGGAGGGCACTTCACACAGAGTGCTAATGTCCGAAAGGGGCAGTCGAAGTCTGGCAGATCAGGGTTCCATCATCGATGACCTTGCAGCCGAAGTGCGGAGCGATGACGAACAGGTTTCGCTTGGTGCCATTGAACGTCTTGGGGGGATAGACGACCCACGTGCAACAACACAACTCATCAGCTGCCTCAGAGATTCCAGATACATGGTGCGCATTCTCGCTGCTGCGCAGCTCGGTGAAAGGGGGGACACTGCAGCCGTCGAGCCACTGATAGGTGTCCTGCATGATGATTCGATGTTCGTCAGGCAGACTGCAGCCGGCGCTTTGGAGAACATTGGCGGTGATAAGGCCACGGCGGCTGTAAGAGAAGCTGAGTCTGAAAGACTGCTGATGGATGACTTGCCCCCGGGAAAGAAACTTGGTCCTGAAGGCGAAGAGTGAAGATGGACTCTTAGCCAGCTTGCTTGGGCTCCATCAGGTGGACCACATTCTCCCGTCCTTCCTTTAGTCTTCGAATCAAACCCCGCTGCTCAAGATTTGTAAGAATCAGGCTCATCTTCGACTGTGACATGTCAAAAAGACTGTAAAGCTCTTTCTGTGTACATGAGCCGCCTTTCTCCCGGATGGTCGCCAGAACCTCCTCTTCTTCAGCTGTGACTCCTACGTATTTCACTGCTCCAAGGCGTTTCAACCGTTCAATCACTCTCGGGCCACCGAATGCTAAAGCAAGCCCAGCTATGACACCCAATGCTCCGTAGAGAAGACTTCCAAGAAATGATGATTGTGCTTGAACTGTGGAGATGTTTGGAAGTTGATACTTGATTATGAACACTCGTTCTTGACCGGGCTGGAGCAGCGGCACGTCCCAAACAAATATGAGTGATTGGCCATCAGTGAAATTGGAATCGGAGTGAGGAAAGAGGGTCACTACATAATCGTTAGATAGAGATGCATATGGTGGAAGAACTGCAGTGAACGTAAAATTGGCAAATACCGAAAGCGGTCTGACATAGAATAAGAAATCACCACTAAGATGGCTGGCATCTTGGGCAATGACAAGAGGTGATTGGAGATCGCTAGCTACAAGTGCTAGATGAAGCCAGACAGATGAATTCGCTTCCAGAACCTTGGGAAGTGTGACTGTAATCTCGGTGTAGTCATCTCTCAGGATTGTTTCTCCATTGGCTGTTTCATTGTCAACCCGAACAGCAATGACCTCCAGCTCTAGTGATTCAATGCCGATACTGAGTGAGGACATGGACAACGAGCCTACATTGTTCGCCCGCGCATCGACCATCAATGAAGTGCTCGTATTCTCGTGCATAATTGCTCGAATGTCCACGGGATCAAAAAGGACACTACCAGTATCGGCGGCCTGAACCTGAAGAGGCAGAGCAATCGGGACTGCTAGTGATATGATTGTCAGAGCTAGCAGGAGACCTTTCATCGTCAATCACTATCGTTTCGCGTTTATTGACTATGGAGCGTGTCATCCGTCTTGTTGCGTGTACAGGATTGTTCTGTTAAAAAGAAAAACGGTAGTGGACACAGTCCACCACCTTATGGGTTACTGTTTTCTGCGGAGAACGACTACTGCAATGGCAACTGCTGCCACCAAGCCAATCCCGAGGACAATTGGCATGTTATCGGGGGTCGTAGTGATGGGGTTTCCGCTCTCATACAGGCC
>Ga0153915_10000362_pt1 | contig 41304 bp, 43 predicted proteins | sample Opewatmetagenome_2_FD_107003 | JGI IMG/M metagenome (GOLD analysis project Ga0153915, IMG submission 107003) | Freshwater wetland microbial communities from Ohio, USA - Open water 3 Core 3 Depth 3 metaG | ecosystem: Environmental > Aquatic > Freshwater > Wetlands | place: USA: Ohio, Lake Erie...
TAAATGTCAGGCCCTCAGCAGGCCGCCCATTTCACTCTTAAAAAAAGGACCTCCCATGCCCTCAAGCAGGCTTTTTTTATATGCAAGATCCTAACCGGACATTGCTGATGAAGTATAAAATAATCCTTTTCTAATATCTCTCAAATTCATTATCAAAGGCGTCACTGACATGGTCCCCTTCCCCCATGTTCAGCATGATGACATGGGACCCTGAGGATGAATCTGATCTTTTCGGCAAGGCAACGACTTTCTTTCCCAGTGAAATGGACGTCCTGATTTTTCCGGAGACGCGAGCTGCTGTATGATCCTGGACATTCCTGGTTTTTTTCCTATTTCCGGCAACGCCGCTGATATTGAAAAATGCGATAGTCTCCTTAAGCTGCTCCGCCTGGGATGCTAATTCCTCGGACGTGGAGGACATCTCCTCGGATGCCGAGGCGTTCTGTTGAATGACCTTGTCCAGTTGCTGCAGGGCTTGGTTGATCTGATCCGCGCCCGTGTTCTGTTCCGCTGATGAGGCGTTGATCTCCTGCACCAGTTCCGCGGTCTTCCGTATATCGGGGACGATCCTGTTCAACATCTCTCCAGCCTTCTCGGCTATCTCCACGCTTGAGACGGAAAGATTGCTTATCTCCCCGGCAGCGTTCTGGCTCCTTTCCGCCAGTTTCCGCACCGCGTCTGCGACCACCGCAAAACCCTTGCCGTGTTCGCTGGCCCGCGCTGCCTCAATGGCGGCGTTCAGGGCCAGCATATTAGTCTGACGCGCTATCTCCTCAATAATGGATATCTTCTCGGCGATCTGTCGCATAGCGTCGACTGTCTCCTCAACGGCCTTGCCGCCCTTTTCTGCGTCTTCAGCAACTTTCAAGGCAATCCTTTCCGTCTGTTGGGCGTTATCGGCATTTTGTTTGATATTGGCGGACATCTGCTCCATTGAAGATGATGCCTGTTCTGCCGATGCAGACTGCTCCGTTGCACCCTGGGACGTCTGTTCTGCAGTCGCGCTTAATTCCTGGCTTCCCGATGCCACATTATCTGAAGCCGTTATTACTTCTGATACTACTTTTTTAATCGAATCGACCATATTTCTCATTGAGGTCATAAGCCTTCCAACTTCATCCTTTCTGTCGATTCTAATATCAACAGTAAGATCTCCTTGCGCCATCTTATTGGCGACATCCACCCCTGCGGCCAGGGGGACGGTAATGGAACGTGTAATAAAATAAGCGGCAAATACACCTATAATAACTGCAAAAAGAAATCCAAAGAGAAGTACCTTGTTGGCGCTTGATATCTCGTTATCCATCTTGGTCTTCATTTCATCCTGCATCTCCGTGCATAAAAAAACGGCCTCCTCAGCAGCGTTCCCCATCTGTGTTTCAGCCTCAGTCAGCTTTTCCATATAGGAGACAACTTGAAGAAAAGAATCATAATAGGTCGTCACATCCTTGCTGAGTTCATTAAGCACGGCGGCATTGCCGGGTGAACGGTTCCCCATCTCTTTTATCAGCGTCTGTATCTGGGGAACCTGCTTTGCGATGGCATCCGCCCAGATCTTGTTCCCGTTTGTATAAAGGTAATAAAGGAAACCTACGCGCATTTCCAGGAGCTGCCGGATAACTTTTTGGGCGCTATCGGCTATAGCCTGCGCGTTCCGGTCCGAGGAGATCGACTCTGTCCTCATCATGACCGATTGTGCATTGTTCCTCGCTCCCGTTATGGCCTCTTCCTTTTTATTATTCGTCTCCACAAAGGTTTGGAAAAGGGAAAAATAATTTTCTGCCTTTTTAATAAAGGCATCCGTTTTCTCCTTATCCGTCTGTTCAGGTAGTTTCGCCTTTGTCGTATTGGCCTGTGCAAATATCTTTTTAACTGACTCCTCTACCTTTACGGCAGTTTCAGCTTTCTTTAACCTGATAAAATCTTTCACCTGAAGCCTTGTCTCCAGCACATACTGGACCAGGGTGTTCATACCCTCCGCCTTTTCAACGCTGTCTGACACCCCGCTCATTCCGCTATAACCGATATAAGCAACGATGGCCAACAGCAAAAGGACAATAACAAAACCTCCTGATATCTTTACGCCTAATTTAATATTATTTAACATGATAAAAATTCCTTTCTAGATATAAAAAGCATAATCGTGAATATTTGTATCTTTTATTCAGGTATCCTCTTTGGGGATTTATCCAATAACAGAGATGGGTCCGTCCCCGAGGCAAAAAGGCCGTGATAAGGGAGAAAACGGATACGATAGGTCTTTTCCTGTTCGCTCTGAGGGTTGTCTCCACATGATGGGTAAAATCGGCGATCTCATTAAATCCGAACATGGCGCCGGAACCCTTTATTGTATGGAATGCGCGAAAAAGACGGTTTATGGCCTCTGTGTCATCAATCTGTTTCTAACCTTATTTGCCTCATATATGGATAAGGGACAACCCAGTTTTAACAATGCCTTTTTTTCTTCCTGATTTTTTTTTATTTTCATTTCTTCCCTCTTAAGATGAAATTGTTGTTGCTTTGACCGTTATCTTAACTAATGAAGACCAGGACAAGCCTTTTCAGGCATGATTGTCCTTTGCTCCACGAGCTTGATCATCCTCCTTAGAACAACAGCAACCTCCTTGAAATCAGTGTCCACATAACTTATAAATCTCGGATGAAGTTTATAGCCTGCTGAAATAATTTCCGAAGATCTGTCAGGAAGAATCAGGATTACACGGATATCATTCAACAGCATTCTGATTGAAAAAAGCTCATAAAATTCAGTCATGGCGCTGATGAGGATGACTGCAATGCTTTGTCCATGGTTAGTCCGGCAGAGTCTGTCAGAGAATTCTTCTACAGATTGGCATGTCTCTATCTTCTCAGTTAAGACCTCTGCCTCAAGAATCTTTTGCAGTCTTCCTGCACTGTCACTATTAATCGAATTGTAATAAATCAACGACATGGGACCTCCCTTAATTGGGTGGATATTGTCTTTTGATTAGTTCATATATCAAGAACCATGCCGGAATTTATTAATAATGCATACCCCGCAAATACAGTATGTTAAGACTAACCCCTACATAATTTTCTCAAATTCCGTTTAATAAAATTGTAATTTTTCCAATTAAATCAGACAAAATTCATTACCGTTGTGAATAAGGGCCTTCTGTAGATGAGTTGCTTTGTGATAAGGATGCAGGATGCGATATATGTTAAACGGAATGGAAAAAAAGCTGAGGCTTGAAGACATGAAGCTTTAACGAGCATTATGCATGAAATTGAATTGTAATGATGATCCGGTTGGGTTTAATAAGATTTCGAAATTCCGTGATTCTTCATGAGCCCGTACAGCCGTGCACGACCAAGGCCTGATATGCTGCATGCATTATTGATATTTCCATTTGCAGAAGCAACCAATTCACGCAGATAAGTTTTTTCGTTTTCAAAAATTAATGCTTCACGAAATTCCTTATACTTGGGCAGAGCCCGAAACGATTTTTTTTTATCATAAGAGATGGATGTTTCACCCTTTGAGGCAGAATGGTACACGGAAGAACGAGCAACGTTAATACGGATATGCTCAGGCAGATGTTTCGGGAAGAGCGTTTGTTCACAGCGGGCCTTGCTTATCGCCCATTCAAGGATATTAATAAGTTCTCTCACATTTCCTGGCCAGTTATATGCCTCCAGCATATTTATAAATCCGTGTGAAAAGCCCTTTGCCGGTATAGCGTCACGCTCACAGGTTTTTATTATAACATGCATGACCAGTTCCTTGATATCCAGCTTCCGTTCGCTTAAAGGTGGAAGGGGGATCGCAAGGGATTTAATCCTGAAAAGCAGGTCTTTCCTGAATGAACCTTCTTCTGCCATAAGGTTGAGATCACGATTTGTCGCGGCAACCAGCCTGAAATTGCTGCTGAGTTCAATCTTGCCGCCTACAGGCCGGAATGTGTGTTCCTGCAAGACCCTGAGAAATGCCTTCTGAACCGACATTGGCAGTTCTCCAACTTCGTCCAGGAACAGAGTGCCCCCGTCTGCCTGTTTAATTAACCCTTCCATGTCTCTGTCAGCGCCGGTAAAGGCCCCTTTCAAATGTCCAAAAAGCGTACTTTCAACTAAGGTCTCCGGCAAGGCCGCGCAATCAACTATTACAAAATTGCCTTTTGCTCGTTTACTGTTTTCATGAATGGCTGAGGCGAAACATTCCTTGCCTGTGCCTGTCTCACCCGTTATAAGGACATTTATATCGCTCGATGCAGCCTGTTCAACAAATTTTAGACAATTTGTTATTTTGGGGCTTTCCCCGATGATACCTTCTCTTTTTAAAATCATGGAGGTTCTGGCGTATTTTTTCTCCTCACGATACTGGAGCGTGCCGGCCAGTTGTATTCTCATAGCTTCTATAAGTAAGGGTTTTTCCAGATAATCCCATGCCCCGTTCTTGATGGCAATTTCAGCTCCATCAGGGTCTCCGACGCCGGTCATAATAATTACCTCAGGATGGGATGGAGTCAATCTGATGTCTCTTAAAATATCAAGCCCGTTCCCATCAGGAAAACGGACATCCAGGAACACGACATCATATGAATCGGATGCTGCTTTTTCAAGCCCGTCAAATATGGTGTGAGCGCAGTTGACATTATGGCCCATGCTGCCAATCGCCAATTTAAGGCCCCTGCATAGCTGTTCTTCATCATCAATAATCAAAATATTTGACATGTCTCAAATTCCAAAAATAAGTTTTTATAAAAATTAAAAAATAAAAAGGAGATTTGGCAGGTTTAAAAAAGACATCATAGCTTGTAGGGTTAGAGGATTGCCATTGAAGAGTATTGTCCGCTTAATAAAACAAGAAGAAGTATATTAATTGCTGAGGTGATTTCAGATATTGATTCCATCATGATCTTTAAGTATTTATGATTCGGATGTGAAAGCCCCGGATCTGATTGGATTAAATCCCGGGCGCACCTTTTTGCCATAAGGAGGAGCTCCTGGTGTCTGATTATATCTGAGGGGTCCAGCTCGCCGATTCCCGATTGTCTCAAGCCTGTTAATTCACCATGGCCTCTGAATTCAAGGTCCTTTTGCGCTATTTCAAAGCCGTCATTGCTTTCGGCAAGGCATTTTAACCTGGCCTCTGTTTTTTCGGGAATATTATCAGGCAGGATCATCATGCACAGGCCCTCATCCGTTCCTCTTCCCACCCTTCCCCTCAACTGGTGAAGCTGGGCCAGACCAAAACGCTCAGGGTGTTCAATGATCATTATTGTCGCGTTAGGCACATGAACCCCGACCTCCACCACGGTGGTAGCGACCAGGATATCAATAAGCCCCTTGTAAAAGCTATGCATGACCTCTTCTCTTTTATCAGATGACATCCGGCCATGGACCATGCCGACTTTATAGGGAGGACTGAGTATCTTTTTTAACCTGTCATACATCTCCTGGGCGCCCTTAAGGTCGCTGTCCTCTGTCTCCTCAATAACAGGACAAATCACAAATGCCTGCTTTCCTGATGATATGCATTCTTTTAATGTCTCAAAGGCCCATCTCTTTTGTGTCTTATCAATAAGGCGGGTCTTAACAGGTATGCGCCCCTTGGGGTATTCCTTTATGATGGAGATATCCATATCGCCATAAATAGTAATGGCCAAACTCCTCGGTATCGGGGTTGCCGTCATGACAAGCATATGGGGATTATCACCTTTACGATCCATCAGCGCCCTTTGTCTCACTCCAAACCTGTGCTGTTCATCAATAACGGCAAGGCCCAGGTCCGCGAAGACCAGGTCTTCCTGAATAAGCGATTGAGTGCCGATAATAATATTATATTCCATGTCTTTGATCTTTTGATAAACCTTTTCCCTCTCACCTTTTTTCAGACCGCCGGTGACAAGGACAGGACGAAATCCCGTCTTTTCAGGTAAGTTTGAGAAGTAATCCATATGCTGTTCCGCGAGGATCTGTGTCGGCGCCATAATGGCCGCCTGCCTGTTGTTCAGCACGGTGACATATGCGGCAATAGCCGCTACTGCGGTCTTACCCGTGCCCACATCGCCCATGAGCATCCTGTTCATGGGATGTCCGCTTTGAAGGTCCCTTGTTATATCATTAATAGCGCCATCCTGGTCGGATGTAAGACTGAATTTGAAAAATCCCTTTATATCCTCCCTGAATGTTTGCGGTATGATATAGATAGGCTTTAAAACGCATTCCTTCATTCTTTTCCTGAAGGCCATGGCCAGCATGAGATGGAAAAAGCGGTCAAATAGGAGTCGTTTATGAAAGGGGGTATCTGATCGGTTCAGTAATTCTATAGAAAAATTTTCCGGAGGGGAATGTACGCCTTTAATTGATTCTCTTAATCCCGACAGGCTAAGTTGATTTAAAAGATTGACAGGTATCGGATCTATGAGATCCTTAAGATAAGCATCAATGGAAGTCCCTATAACAGACCTTAAAATATTTTCCGAAACACCTTGAACAGAACTATAAACCGGTATAAAACCCGGGGTATCCTTAAAACCATTTTCTGAAATAGCGATATCAGGATGGAATACCTGCCTTTTACCCCTGCTTATTTTCATGGTCCCATAGGCCATGATTTTAAGGCCCGGTCTTGAGAAGCCGGCCAGATGCGGCTTGATATAGTGAAACCAGAGGAGTTCCAGCGTCCCTCCTTCATCGTCGGATATCGTGATCCTGTAGATCCTCTTCCGGCTCGGATAGAATTTCTCCTCTCTTCCTTCTATGACCCGGCCTTTAACAAGACAGGAACTTCCGTTTTCAGCGCGGTTTATGGGAGAGATGCTTGAACGGTCTTCGTATCGGATAGGCGTGAAGTAGAAAAGGTCAAGGACTGTATGAAGCCCCTTGAGACCGAGCATGGCCGCTCTTTTCGGCCCGACGCCTTTGATGAGGCTGAGCGGCAGGGAGAGTCTCTGGATATGATCGAACCGGGGATCTTTTTTGGAGGTCATTCTTTCCAGCCATGGGCGCCTATGAGATCGACAAACCGGCACCCGCCAAGGCTCTTTTTGTCATAGCTATCCTTTCTTCTTGTAATCTTTATCAACTCCTGGCTGAACTTGTCGCCTACGGGGACTATCATCCTCCCTCCATCAGCCAACTGACCAAGCAATGGTTCAGGGATAGAGGGCGCGCCTGCCGTGATAATGATGGCATCGAAGGGGGAATATTCCTCCCAGCCCAGGGTCCCGTCGTATGACTTGAACAATATATTTGTGTATCCCAGTTCATGCAGGATATATCTTGCCTTTTCCATCAGGGGTCTGATTCTTTCAATCGTGCATACCTTGGCGGACAACTCTGCAAGGACAGCAGTCTGATAACCACTGCCGGTACCTATTTCGAGGGTCTTTTCACTCCCGGTCAGGTCAAGGGCCTGTGTCATCAGTGCTACAATGTAAGGTTGAGAAATGGTCTGTTTATGACCTATCGGCAGGGGGTGGTCATTATAAGCCTCTCCTAAAAGAGCCTCTTCCATAAAGATATGCCTTTGTATCTTGCCCATTGCGGTCAGGACCCTTTTATCGGCGATCCCCCTGGGGATAAGCTGTTTTTTGACCATTCGTTCCCTGGCCAGGCGGTAATCGTGGTTCATTATTACTCATCCGAAATAGTAGGTATTGTCCGTTGTTAGTGGTCCGTTGTAACCAGGTTATCCATTGCCGTGTCGGCTATGGGCATATCGTTCGGGATTACCTATGTATTTTATTTAACAACATACAACTAACGACAATCAACGGACATCGTCAAAAAATACACCTATCATAAACATTATAATGATGTAAACCTTTATAGTTCCTTGCCCAGCAGATTTATAAGCATCCTGGCGTTGGTTACAGCCTGCGCCTTCGCGTGATTGTTGAAAAAGACAAATAATTTTTGCGCTTATAACCTTTATTCGGGGATCATGGATGTAATGGAAGGCGCAGGGCTGACATAAGATTTCAAATTTGAAATTTCAGATTTGAGATTACATTTCTTATACCTTACACCTTAAACCTTACACCTTACGTCTTACACCTTTTCCATCAACTCCATAGCCTTTTGAACAATATTATCAGCCGTGAACCCGAATTTTTTCATCAACGTCCCTCCCGGCGCGGAAGCCCCGAATCTTGTTATGCCGATTATCGAGCCCCTTTGTCCCAGGTATCTGTCCCATCCCATCGTGTGCCCTGCCTCCACAATGAGACGCGGTATTGCACCGGACGGCAGGACCTTTTCCTTGTATTCCATGGAATTTTTTTCATACAATTCAATAGACGGCATACTGACTACCCTGGCGTTAATCCCCTTTTCAGCAAGCTTGCCCGCGGCATCCAGGGCAATGGAAACCTCAGAGCCAGTGGCAATGATTATAATATCGGGGACTTTTGGGGTATCGGCAAGTATGTATCCGCCCATAGCAAGTCCGTCAGCCGTCCCGTATTTCTTCCTGTCTATTGCAGGGAGCTTCTGTCTGCTGAGTATAAGGGCCGTTGGGCCGTCAGAGATATTCATAGCCTGTCGCCATGCCTCCACGGTCTCAGCAGCGTCAGAAGGACGAATTACTGTAAGCCCCGGGATGGCCCTCAGACAGGCAATGTGTTCTATCGGCTCATGTGTCGGGCCGTCTTCTCCGACCGCTATACTGTCATGGGTAAATACATAGATCACATGCAGTCCCATCAGAGCGGCAAGCCTTATGGACGGTCTCATATAATCCGCAAAGACAAGGAAGGTGCCTCCAAAGGGTATCAGGCCCCCGTGAAGCGCCATGCCGGACAGTATACCGCCCATCGCGTGTTCGCGCACACCGAAACGGATGTTCCTGCCTTCATAGGAACCCTTCTGCATATCGCCTGCGTCCTTTATTATAGTGTTATTGGAAGGCGCAAGGTCCGCTGAACCCCCGATAAGCCCTGGGATCTTTTTAGCAATAGCGTTGAGAACTTTGCCGGACGCGGCGCGCGTGGCAAGGGCCTCAGCCTGTAATGCAGGCAGATCCGCATCCCATCCCTCTTCCAATTCTCTTTTCATTGAATCGATCCATTCTTGAGCAAGTTCCGGGAAGTCTTTCTTGTATGCGTCAAAGGTCTTCTGCCAAACGGACTCAGAGGCTTTCCCTTTTTCTACGGATTGCCTGAATATATTCAATGCCTCTTCCGGCACGAAAAAACTCTTGTCCTCAGGCCACCCCAGGGCCCTTTTGGTGAGACGGACCTCTTCCTCGCCTAATGGCGCGCCATGGGCGTCGGACGAATCCTGCTTGTTCGGGCTCCCATAGGCTATATGGGTTTTTACCGCAATCAGGGAAGGCATGTCTTTTTCATTCCTTGCCTCGTTTACAGCATTAAATATCGCCTCTGTGTCATTTCCATCAGCTACCTCCTGGACATGCCAGTTGTAGGCCCTGAACCTCATGGCCACGTCCTCTGTAAAGGATATGTCCGTCTTTCCCTCTATGGTAATCCCATTATCATCATAGATGCAGATGAGCCTGCCAAGGCCCAGGTGTCCGGCAAAGGACGCGGCCTCGGATGTAATGCCCTCCATTAGATCCCCGTCTCCAGCCATTACATATGTATAGTGATCAACGATATCATAACCGGGCCTGTTAAAGACCGAGGCAAGATGCCTTTCAGCAAGGGCCATGCCCACAGCATTAGTAAAGCCCTGTCCGAGGGGGCCTGTTGTTGTCTCTACGCCCGGCGTGCATCCTAACTCAGGATGGCCCGGGGTCTTGCTCCCCCACTGGCGGAAATTTTTAATGTCATCAAGGGACAGGTCATAACCTGTTAAGTGAAGCAGACTGTAAAGGAGCATGGAGGCATGGCCGCCGGAAAGGATAAACCGATCCCTGTCATACCAACATGGATTTTTCGGGTTGTGTTTCAGGATAGAGGTCCACAGGACATAGGCGGCAGGCGCAAGGCCCATAGGGGCGCCAGGATGACCTGAATCGGCTTTTTGAACGGCATCCATGGCAAGAGTGCGGATAGTGTTTATGCATAATTTCTCAATATCAGATTGGATCATCGAGGGACCTTTATTCATTATTGTATCTCCTTTCAGACAATGGGGCAATTTTCGTGCGATTATTTATCGGGAACAGATAATATGTCACAGCATTTAATAAGAATACTCACTCCTGTCAAGAAAGAATAACAAGAGTAACTTACCGTCAAATTATTGAATATTTGTCAGCAGGTTGACGTATATTTTCAGAAATAGGGGGATTTTTTTATCCGGTTTATGGTTAGCCTTGTTATTGAAAAAATATACTTAATAATATCGGTCAGATATAATAATATTAAGTCTTCAGTTAAGTCATAAATATGACGAAAAATCAAAAATAAAAAATCCGTCTTTAAATTTTTTTTAAAAAATAAATTTTGTCGTGATGTCGACTTGTTATATTATTTTTTCAAACAATCCCATAAGCACTGATCTATAAAAGCATTAAAGTATTGCCCCTTACGGTCCGATACATCTCATATTGAATAAATGTCATTTCAATAAATTCAGCATGTTACAAAGCTTAAATAGATTATGCCCGGCAATACGCAAACAGATCGAATGCACGGATGCATGGCATGAATCGTGAATGAATCGTGGATTACATGAAAATGAATTTATTGAGGCATGCCGGCCAGGGGCATTAGTTACGGATGCAATATGGATCAAGGGATAAGACTGCCCTCCGGATACGGCGGATCATGTTTTTTAAAATGGAAGACATTAATAACAAGCATTAAATGGGAGGTAATATAAATGAATTTAAGACTGATAATTGCGAGTGTCACAGCAGTAATGCTGTTCGTTCCGAATCTGCTGATCGCCGGTGATATCGTCATCGTCGGCAACAAATCTGTAGCCGAATCGAAACTAAACAAACAAGATCTCAAGAACATTTTTTTAGGCAAAAAAACCACCTGGAGCGACAATAAAAAGATCGTTTTCGTCACGCAGGATAACTCAAGTGCAAGCGATCAGTTTTTAACGGAGTACGTCAACAAGAGCACCTCACAATTTTCGAGCTATTGGAAGGAAAAGGTCTTCACCGGTCAGGGCACTCCGCCCAAATCATTTGCCTCGGATAAGGAACTGATCCAATTCATAACCCAGACCGAAGGCGCTATAGGCTTTGTATCATCAGGCGACGGTCTGGATAATGTTAAAAAAATTACAATAGAATAATGGAGGATGATGAATATGAAAAGATCGATAATTGCGTTGATTATTATGACAGCAGTATGCGCCTTTGCAGTAAACAGTCATGCTGCTGATATAGAGGGTGTAAGCATACATGGATTTCTATCCCAAGGGTACGTACAGACTACGGACAACAATTTCTTTTCCAAAACCAATAAAGGCACCTTTGAGTTCAATGAGTTCGGCATAAATTTCAGCAAGGACTTAACCGAAAAACTTCATGTCGGCATGCAACTGTTTTCAAAGGACTACGGAACAACCGGCAACAATAAAATTGAACTCGACTGGGCTTACGGGGATTATCATTACAAAGACTGGCTGGGTGTCAGGGCCGGTAAAATAAAGGTCCCCCATGGTCTATACAACCAAACCCGTGATGTGGACATGCTTCGCACATTTATTATGCTGCCCCAGAGCGTTTACCCTGAGGTCTTGAGAGAAACCACGCTCGCAATCGTAGGCGCCGGTCTTTACGGCAACATCGATCTTAAAAAATTTGGAGGATTGTCTTATCAGGTAGCGATGGGCACTCAGAATATTGAAGCGAGTGAGAGGACAAAGCAGGCATTCATGGATACCCCATCAAGTAATGATGTAGTTCAGACCGACCGCTTTGATGTCGATTCAAAATATGCCGGAAGCATTGTATGGGACACCCCCCTGGAAGGATTGAAGATATCATGGACTACCGGAAACACAAAATTTACTACCGAATCCCACGCAACAGCGGATTTTATGGATTGGCTTAAGGCCGGAACCAAGATTTATCAGAAATTTGATAAATTCCAATATAATGTCTATTCAGGTGAATATACCTGGAACGACCTCACCCTTGCAGGCGAGTATATGAAAACAAAAAGATTATATGCAATGGGTGAAGGCACTCCCGACCTCAGCATGGATAATGCTAATGGATTGAGTGCCAAGGGATGGTATACAAGCGCGTCATACAGGTTTACAGACTGGTTTGTCCTGGGCACATACTATTCCAAAACCAAATCCGCGAGCGCAATGGCAAGAGGCCCTCAAACGGAGGATCTCACTGGAAGGACTTATCAGGATGATCTATGTCTCAGCGCCAGGTTTGATATAAATGAATATATGACCTTCAAACTGGAAGGGCATGACATTAAGGGCACCAACGGGATGAGCCCGCTTGATAACCCTGCGGATGCTGACGGTAAGAGATGGACTGAAGATTGGAAGATGTTTGCCGCCAAGGTGACCTTCAGTTTTTAATAACACCCCGACGTCTTTTGTCGGTTAATCTGACAGTGTAAGGGTTGAGGTTCCTCCTGCCTTTTACACTGTCAGTATCAGCAATGTCCGGTTAGGATCTTGCAAATAAAAAAAGCCCGCTTGACGGCATGGGAGGTCCTTTTTTTAAGAGTGAAATGGGCGGCCTGCTGAGGGCCTGACATCACGCATGTAACCGCGGGCGGCGGAGCGTCTCAGGCGCCTGTCAGGGATTAAGGACAAGCGAGATCTGACGGTTCCTCTCCGCCCGCTTTATGGCGCCTTATGCCGGAATATTGCATTTAAGCCATTTCATCTTTTAAAAAAGGGCCTCCCATGCCTTGAGGATTCATCTATGCAAGATCCTCTAACCGGTCATTGCTGTGTCAGTATAGCAGCAGATCGGAAGATTTCCGTTACTATATAATAAGGAGAATTCTAATGAGCATGAGTTTGACTATCGGATCAAAGATCCGGTTAAGCTTGAGTATCCTTGTCCTTGGATATTTTGCCACAACGATGGTGGGATTTGTGCTGGGCAAAAAGACTGAAACTCGACTGTTCGAGGCTTCTGATACCCTATTCCCTGCTTCAACCTTCAGCAAATCGGCCTCATCCGCCTTTAAAGAACAGATCAAACTCTATAATGATGCCGTCATCATGGGCGACGAAGAGAAGATCACAAAAGCGGAAGGCAAAGGGCAGGAGGTTATTACGGCCCTTGAATCTATTGCCGCTCTTGACGGATTGAATGCTGAAAAAAAACAGCAGGTGGAAGTGATTATCGGACAATTGAAAAAATTCCAATCATCAGCCGGCGCTGTTTATAAACAGATGAGCAACTCGGCAAACAGCGGATCAGCATCAGGAGATGCCGCAGCCCTTGCAAAGCAGACTGAAGATATCCAAAAGAACCTGTCCTCTTTTGATCAAGCCTTCGCGGACGACCTGAATGCGGAGCTTAATTCTATCGGCCAGAGTACAAAACATCAGCGATTTATCAATATGTATGTATTTTTCGGCGTGGTTATCTTTGCTTTCATAGTGATATATTTTATTATCAACCGTTCCATCACCAAACCGTTGAGGGATACGGTTCTGATGATCAAGGACATCGCTGAGGGCGAGGGCGACCTGACACGTCGATTGGATGTAAAATCCAAGGATGAGATTCGTGAACTGGCTAACTGGTTTAATCTATTCCTGGATAAACTGCAAAAAATTATCAAGCAGATCGCCGAGAATTCAGGCACTATGGATTCGGCATCATCTGATCTGTTGAACCTTGCCGGCAAAATGACTTCAAGCTCAGAGAAGACCTATAATCTGGCGAACACTGTGGCAATGTCCACTGAGGATATGAGCACGAACCTGAACGAGGTTGTGTCGGCTATGGATCAATCTTCGACCGCCGCCAATATGATGGCCACGGCATCAGAGGAGATGATGTCGACCATCAGCGAAATAGCTCAAAATGTCGATAGAACCAGAGAGATTTCAGATCAGGCGGTTGCTCAGGCGAAGAATACAGGTGAAAAGATGAGTGAGCTGGGAAAGGCCGCCAAGGATATCGGAAAGATTACCGAGACAATAACCGAGATAAGCGAGCAGACTAATCTTCTCTCACTTAACGCTACCATAGAAGCGGCGAGGGCCGGCGAGGCAGGCAAGGGATTTGTGGTAGTAGCCAACGAGATAAAAGAACTGGCCAGACAGACTGCCTTATCCACAAAGGATATCAAGAATAAAATAGACGGCATACAGAAGGTGACTGCCTTAACTGCAACCGAGATCGATAAGATTATCAATGTTATTAACAATGTAAACGAGTACGTAGCAGGCATCTCAACTGCCATTGAAGAACAGTCGATTACTACAAGGGATATTGCTGAAAAGATCAGCCAGACATCCCAGGGGATTCAGCAGGTCAATAGAAGCGCAAGCAACATCTCACAGGCATCGACGCAGATTGCCGGAGATATCTCCAGGGTTAAGACCTCTACCAATGAAATCTCCGAAAATAGCGGACACGTGAATACCCGCGCCTCGAATTTGAAAGAGATTGCTGAACAGTTAAATAAGATCGTACATAGTTTTAAGGTTTAAATCTTTTTAACAGTATCGGTGTTTGTGCTATATTAGGAAATACGGCTTACAATCATCACATAAAACTATTGCATACCGCGTTTCCAAAGGATTAACATATTTATTTTTTATTATAATCTACAATGAGGGATATGAACTATGGATGTTATAGAAAAGGCAAAGATACGAATTACAAACTGGATTCATCATAACGAACATCATCAAGAGGAATATGAACTCTTCGCAGACCAGTTGGAAGAGCAAGGAAAAACCGAGAGTGCGCGTCATATCAGGGAAATGGCGGCATTGACCGCACAAACCAATGAGTGTCTGAAAAAGGCGTTGATCGGGTTGTAGAATAGTCCTGAATTATCTGACCTTGGCAGCCATGAAACTAACATGAACTACCCCGTAGCTTGCTGCGAGGCAGTTCATTCAAACAAGTAAACCGTAAATATTCCATAACTACAGAGCAACATTGTAATGATATTTTTTAACCCTAGCTGACTATCACCAGAACTATAAGAATTACTTGTTCTGTGTCAGAATAATATTGACATTGTTTATACCATCGGTTATACTTCCTCTCGTATTGGAGGTATGACTTATGACAACCATTAAGACTGCAATATCAATCGATCAACCCTTATTTGAGCAGATGGGCGATTTGGCTCATGAATTGAACACTTCCCGGAGCCGTATTTTTTCATTAGCCGCTGCGGAGTTCGTTCAACGTCACAAGAATCTAAAGCTACTCGAAGCCATTAACGCTGCATACGATGATTTTCCTGACGAAAAGGAATTATCTCTTAATTCTATGATGCGTTCCCGGCATCTCAAAATGGTGAAGGATCAATGGTGATCAATCAAGGCGATATATTCTGGATCGAGTTGAAAAAACCTTCAGGCTCTGAGCCCGGATACCGGCATCCTCATGTTGTAATTCAAAACAATCTTTTTAATCGAAGCCTTATCAACACAGTTGTCGTTTGCGCCTTGACGTCCAACCTAAAACGAGCAAAGGCTCCGGGAAATGTTCTCTTGGATAAAGGCGAAGCTAACCTGCCCAAAAAAAGCGTTATTAACATCTCTCAAATTTTCACAGTCAACAAAAGTGATTTATCAGAAAAAATTGGATCTTTAACTCGTGAGAGGTTTAGCCAAGTATATGAAGGCATAAAACTTCTTGCCGAACCACGAGAAGTGGATGAATAAATCTTGGTTGCTTTTGTGGGCTATAAAAGTCAGCCAAATTAATCAGACAAGTAAACTGTAAATATTCCATAACGGAACAGCAACATTGTAATGATTTTTTTAACTCTCTCTGACTATTACCCCGAACAGGGGAGATATTCAGAATTGTAGAATCACTTCGGTCACAACATATGATGAAATTGAGCGATCTAGGTTTCGATAAATGGTTTGAAGAGCATGTTAGCGACTTGCATCAAGAGGAATTCCAACAGGTGTTAGTCTCGGGAAGAACATATTGCCTGCTCGGTTCATCGGGGGTCGGCAAAACAACACTCATCAACCGCCTGATCGGGCAAGATGCTTTTAACACAAAGGCCGTTAGTGGAACGGGAGAAGGCATACATACAACTGCGCGCCGCCAGCTTATCGTTCTTGATCAAGGCTCCATGTTGATCGATACGCCTGGAATGAGGGAATTGGGCCTTCTTGGTGTGAGCGACGGAGTCAACCAAGGCTTTGAAGATATTGTCGACCTTTCTTTGAGTTGTCGCTATGCAGATTGTGGCCACGAACAGGAGCCCGGTTGTGCAGTCCGAGCCGCAATCATAAGCGGTGTATTGAATGAAGATCGCTATTCCAGCTATATGAAGCTCAAGAAGGAGTCGGTGTACCACGAGCTGTCGTACCTGGACAAACGGAAGAAGGACAAATCATTCGGACGCTTCATCAAATCCGCAAAGAAACAAATGAAGGACTGAAATGGACACCGAACATCGGTTTGCGCTGGAGCGCTGATAAACCGTCGCGTCCAGTGAAACCGGGGGTTAGGCGAAAGGAGAAACACGATGAGGATTGCATTGGTTCCAAACGACGATGGATATGGACCGTCGGCTCTCGGCTACTATGTCGCAAAGGTCCTACTGCGGGCGGGCCATTCACTCGTTGTTAGAAACGAGTCCGCTTTGTCTCTGAACGCTAGTTTCTATAAGGATGAGATCAACAAAGGGAGAGTGTCCCTTCAGCCCGCCTTCGGCGGCATACGGATGCGCAAGACAGCAGGGGGTGTTGACGTGCCCGGCACCCTGGAGGATGCGCGAACCTACCCGGAGTTTTCCAACAACTACTTCATCCCAGAGGATGTGGATGCTGTCATCGACGTCGGCACCCCAGCCGCAGTGAGAGCCGCACGCGAGGCAAGGAAGCCGGTCTTCACGATATTCGACCATTCGTGGGGGAAGACCTACGAGAAAACCCTGGAAAACTTCGTTGACAATCTTGCATCAACGCTGGATGTGAAAGACGTTGCAGACTTCGTCAAACTGCGGGCGGGGATTTTGTCATCACCCTCTGTTCAGACATCCCTGGTAGGCAAGGCGATTGAGAGGATGAAGCAGGACGAGAGCAAGACGGCGATAGTCTTTCTCTTCGACTCCTATATTGCCCCAAAGCCCTTTCACGAGCACTGGAGGTCACTCGGTGTTCCGATAGAACCGATTGGCGGCGTCTTCGGCGGGATGAACGTCAGTAGACAGGAGGCCCGCAAGAGAATGGGGATTTCGGAAACTGATCCCGAAAAATCCGTGTACGTACTGGGAGGAGGAACCCCCGTGTGGGACGCCAAATTGGCGGAAATCAATGCAAGACTGAAAGATAAGGTACTCAAGTACAATGTGGTACTGTTTGACCGAAACGCCAAACCGAATGACTACCAGAGACTAGGCAACAACGTTCACAAGGGCGGTGCTGTGGCTGGCGAGACCGTGCAGGGACTGCTCCCCGGCGTCGATCTTGTCCTAACGAGGGCAGGCGGAGGGATAGTCAACGACGCGATCGCCTGTCGCGTGCCATTCGTGTGTGTTGAAGAACCAAACCACTGGCAGGTAGAGATGATAAGACAGAATTGTGAGCACGAGGGCCTTACAAGGACGATACGATTCGCCGACTTCAGAGACCGGGACATCGAGCAACTCATCTCTCAGCACCTAATCGCCATGGAAGCCGAGAACGACACGATCCGAATGAGGATGAAGGATATCAGCAACGGCATGGAGCAGGCGGTTGCCGAAACAATTATCAAATCGTGCTGATCGATACTGACAGGAACGAGCCGAACAAGGCGGTGGAACACTATGCCGCGATTCGCGGCGACTGCTATTATATTTAACCAAAGGAATAATTACTGGCAGGAATCTTGTGAGGCGAATGATTATTCACCGTACATATCGGTTATGAGCTTTCGTAATTGAGCGGCTTTGATATCAGACAACTTATCAATTTTATTTTGCAGTCTTTGCTTACTAATGGTGCGGATTTGGTCAACAGCGATCTCAGCATTTTTATTCGCGCATTTAATCTGGAGCCTGGTCCTCCATTGTGGGTGCAATTTTGAAGTTAATGGACATACGACCACTGTTTCCAAGTATTTGTTCATTTCATCTTGGCTGATTATAACCACGGGACGTACTTTTTCAATTTCGCTTCCTACGGTGGGTTTGAGATCGGCAAAATATATTTCGTACCTTTTAATATTCAAGATCCTCATCCTCCAAGCCGTCAAGAAGCGTTGTGTCAAAATCGTCCCAATTTTCCTTTTCATTAGCCATGGTTTTATAGGTGTCTTCCCAAGAAAGCTTGCTTTCTTCCTTATTACGAAGAAGCAGTCCTTTATCTGTTTCTTCTATTAAAAGATTATTTTTTAGGCCATATTTTTGAAGGAGCGCCTTGGGTATGCGAACTCCTTTGGAATTTCCAATGGGTACCAGCTTGGTATCCCTTGATCGTATTTGATTTTCCATGGATTTTGCTCCTTAAGATTTCATTGATTTAAGTTTGTAACTATTGTAATTACATGTATCGTTGATGTCAAGCTTAGATTCACAACCAGGTTCCCATATAAATGATGCCTTGACATCATTTTTAATGGCAGTATAATTATCTCATGAGAACGACACTTTCAATAGACAATGATGTAATAGAGCGGGCACGGGATGTTGCAGCAAAATTAGGCACGCCTTTCAAGTCGGTTGTTAACGAGGCGCTTAGGGTTGGATTAGATCATGTTGAAAAGCCTGCAAAGTCCAGGCATTATAAAACAAAGCCTCATGCAATGGGTCTCCGGTCCGGTCGCAACCTCGATAAGATACAGGAATTGTTGACCCAAGTTGAAGGAGAAGATTCCCGTTGATTCTAGTCGATGCCAACATCCTCCTTTATGCGGAAGATTCCCTTAATCCACGTCATCGACAAGCACATGAATGGTGGGACAATCGGCTTTCTCAAAACGAGCCGATCTGTCTTTGCTGGACTGTTCTTTCTGCATTCATTCGAATAGGCACAAATCCAAGAGTCTTCGAAAATCCTCTATCCCTTAAACAGGCCATTGCCCGCGTGCAAAGTTGGCTGGACCAGCCTTGCACACGAATTATTCGACCTACCGAACAGCATTGGGCCATATTTCAACGGATGCTCACTGAAACACAGGCTGTCGCCAACCTTGTTACAGATGCACATCTTGCAGCCCTTGCTATTGAACATGGTTGCGAGTTGATTTCCACTGATTCTGATTTTGCTCGTTTTCCCAAGTTGAAGTGGAGCAATCCCCTTTAAGTATCGCCAATAGAATTGGGCGCCCAGATGAAAAGGTGAACTTGATAATACCAAGTCAATTTTAATCTACTTCTCCAGCTCCATATTAGAAGGAACGATTTTTTAGCGACCCATGCAATAAAATTCAACCCTGATACGTCTATGAAATAAATCATGAGCAAGACGCCCTGGAAATTAAAAATTCTCGATTATCTGACCGTCGAACGGGAAAAGATGATTGCATATGTCCGTCGCCTTATCGACGATGCAGCGGAAAGGGACAGCGAGGATATCGTGCAGGATGTCGCCCTGAATATCTTCGACCGGGCTGATATAACCATGCCCATTGAAAACGCCGCCGCCTATGTCTATCAGGCCCTTAGAAACAAGGTAGTTGATTACCTGAGAAAACGCAGAGATATGGTTTCACTTGATGAAGGCTGGCTGGATGATGAAGGAAATGTTTTATTGCAGGTCTTGCCCGCCCTGCGAATCGAGGCTGTAGATGAGATATCAAGGATGGAAATGCATGAAATCCTTTTTAATGCCTTATCGGTTCTTAATGATGAAGAGAGAGATATACTGACAGCCACGGAACTGGAAGGCAGGACCTTTCAGGAGATAGCTGAAGTATCCGGGACGCCTTTGGGGACGCTGCTCGCGCGAAAATCGCGGGCGCTTCAAAAAATAAAAAAATCATTTTCTATAAATAATTATGGAGGATAAAATGGAAAATAAAATCAATATGAGAGATTGTTGTGGGTCTGGAAACCGGGCCGGGAAGATCTTGCGAATTATCGGCATGGTCTTTGTGGGGGTGATCTTTGCAGTGTTGTTTGCCCTTGTCTTTGGATTTCTCGTAAAATGGCTGTGGAACTTCCTGATGCCGGACCTTTTCGGACTGACCCGGATCACCTATCTCCAGGCATTTGCTATGGTTGTTCTTGCCAAGCTGCTTTTTGGGGCCTTCGGAGGACACCATCCGAAACATCCCCCCATGCACCATCACCCCTTCGAGAAATGGCGTGATCGATTCAATTGCCATGCCCCTGAGCCCTGGGATGACAAAGGAAACCATTGTAAATATTTCAGCCGGTACTGGCAGGAGGAAGGGAAAGATGCCTTCGATGCCTATATTAAAAAAACCGATGGGGAAGGAAAGGATGCTTAAAATGGATGACAAGAGAAATCGCGTATGTCCTGTCTCAATGGCCGGTAGCCTCGATAACAAGTTAAGACTGTGGTTGCAAGATCCTAAAAGGATCTTGCAACCCTATGTGAAGGAGGGAATGATTGTCCTGGATCTGGGTTGCGGTCCGGGCTTTTTCTCTGTTGCCCTGGCTGAGATGGTGGGTGAATCGGGCCGGGTTATAGCCGCTGATATGCAGGAGGGCATGCTTCAAAAACTGAGAGATAAGATTCAAGGGACCAAAATTGAAGATAGGATCACCCTTCATAAATGCGAAGGAGACAGGATAAACGTCACGGAACATGTTGATTTTGCCCTGGCCTTCTATATGGTCCATGAAGTCCCTGACCAGATACCGTTTTTCAAAGAATTAATATCCATCTTAAAACCAACCGGTCAATTCCTCATCGTTGAACCTAAACTATTTCATGTCTCCAAAAAGGCATTTGGTAATACTGTTAATAATGCCAAGATCGCCGGATTTAAAACGGCGGGAGGACCGAAGGTGCTTTTCAGCAGGTCAGTGATTTTGCAAAGTGCCAACGGCTGCACAGCGCAACCCTAAAATATAATCAAATCCAGCTATGGAAAAAAGCTTGACAATAAAAAGTTCTTAAGTTATTTGGACCCTATAATTAACCTGTGCGGCAGAAGCCGCGCGATATTAAATCAAGCCCTGAGGTGTTTACCCACAGGCACAATATATTATAAAGTTAAAAACCTCCGCTGATATCCGCGCGGAGATTAAAGGCATAATACAAAGGCCACGAAGGTCTATGCTCCCTGAAGGGGTGCATACCGTCGTGGCCTTTTTTTATTGGGAATTGACCAGAAAATAAGTAATCAGACAGAGATCAATGAAAATTCAACCGAAAAGCATCACAGCTTTATATATCGACCACTTTAAACAAAAGATTGTTTATTTGATTCTTTCAGATATGAGACTAAAATAAAAGACGTCCCTGCCAGTGTGACCCTTATTACAAGGGAGATGATTGAGAATTCAGGCGACATGAAGATTGACGGCATATTGTCAAAATACGCTGGAATATATGTCTCAAGATCATCATTCCTGACCCACAGCGCTGACGTTGTTCTAAGGGGAATGGGCGAAATGCCGGGTAGGACATTGGTTCTTTTGGACGGGACGCCTATCAATAAGGCCGATACAGGCTCGGCAAACTGGGATTTGTTTCGCCCCGAGAATGTGGAAAGGGTTGAGATTATAAGGGGTACTGCCTCCGTGCTTTACGGCTCAAGCGCAATCAACCTTTCCGATCTTGTCCTCACATCTTATCTCTTCCGGGGTTGATTATAAATTCGGCAGTGTTGATGGTGGTGATAATTATATCATAAACAGAAATAATCCCAGTGACAAGGTTGTCCACAATGAAGGAAAACAACAGACCTATTCTCTTTTTGTAAATGATCATTACAAGGCAGGAGATAATGTGATTATTGATGCCGGACTGCGTTATGATTATGTAAAAAACTATGACGGCAGTTTTTCCGATTCTTCAGGATCTCTTGAGAGTAAAAACTTTTCCGACGACAACTGGAGTCATGTAAGCCCTAAGATAGCGGCGCTTTATCATATTACCGATAACACCTCTGTTCGAGGCTCAATCGGAACCGCTTTCCGCGCCCCGATACTTGATGACCTGTGCCGAAATGTGATACTGAGGGGAAAGATATAGAAAGCGTGCATATCTATGGTTCTGAACTAACTACGAATTGGGAATTAAATGATATGTTTAATATTTTTGCAAATTACACATATAACATATCCAAGATTGATTCATTCTCAGAACAGCCTGAACTGGAAGGCAAATACCTTGAGGACACACCACACATAAAGCCGGCATGGGGCTCTCTTTTTATCATCCTGCGATCCTTCGCGCTGAGATATCAGGAAGATACGTTGGAGAGAGATATGGAGATACAGATAATACGGATGAAGGAAAACTTGATGCCTATTTTGTAACTGATCTCAAGCTCTCCAGGGCCTTTTCAAAACATCTGGAGACATATGTAAATATTGAAAACCTGTTCGATAAAAAGATCATGTACTCATCGGATTATGAAGGCCCCGGCACAGTCATTAGGGCCAGCGTGACCTTGAAGTTTTAAGCATATCCTTCATGAATGCCCGGTCATCCTCCTCCTTTTTTAAAGAGGAGGATGATTTATATTTTCAGCGGCAATTTCCGGTTTATAGTTCCCTTAATATAACGGCCATGAATTTTCGTGAAGAGCTGCCGGATTTTAAAATTAGCAGACATTGTTTTAGATCTTAAAATTATTTTCAGGAGGTGTGAAGTGAAGACAAAGATATTATTTAAAGATGGTATCTATGGGATCATATCGGCTATTATAATATTCTTTATGGCTGCTACGATCTGCTACGGATTGGAGGCAGGTTCAGGGAAGGCAGCAGGTCAGGGTTATGATATATGGAAGACAATAGGCAAAACAGCGATTGATAATGCCTTCGTTGCTATGGAAAAGGCTGGCGCGAAGCCTCGAAAAGGAAACATTATAGTCCTGACAAACGCTGGCTATGCTGAGGTAAACTGAGCCTCAACGCAAGGCTTCCCGGGGTATTCGATGTCCATGCATTGGAGCAGGTCAACTTTGACCACCTGCGTTCCCATGCTGATGGATACAAGACGAAGTTTGATAAAAAGGTCTTCGGAGGAAACGAGTTTCGTGTAATCGCCATTGTGAATGCAATCTCGGAGGGCGCGCCATCTTATGCAGTCAGGGCCTTTGAGTTTCATGACCATTACTGCCCTGGCGTTACATCAGGGATCATAATGGACGCATCGACCATTGTTTATCGGAAGAAAAAAGATTCTAAGAATTGGGAGGGGATTGTCCTTGCCTTTAAGTGGGCGGATACCCGGTGCCCGGAGACGGGAAATGGTGTTGTGGACAAGGTCTGCGCTGACCTGTGGTACGTGAAGCATATGGAAACCCCGGAGGATTTTGTGAGTGTGGTAAAATCCTTTGAACTCCCGGAAGGCGCATCGCCGAAGGACTGGGCTGGCCCGGGCGTTAATTACATGGAAAAGATAGGCATGGTTCGTTAATAGTTTTACGTTGTTTTATAAAAGGAGTGAAACAAGATGGATGCACAGCAAATAATGGAGACAGAGGGATTCAAGAGATGTGAGGCATTTCACGGGCATGTCTGTCCGGGTCTTGCCATTGGGTATAAAGCAGCCAAGGCGGCAATGGAAAGGCTTAAGGAAACGCGCGCTGAAGATGAAGAAATGGTGGCTATAGTAGAGACGGACGCATGTTCAGCCGACGCGGTACAGGTCCTTACAGGCTGTACCTTCGGCAAGGGCAACTTTTTTTACAGGGACTACGGCAAGATGGTCCTGACGCTCCTCAGCAGAAACACCGGAGAAGGAGTTAGGATCTCCATGAGACCCGGAGCCTTTGTCCCTGATGAAACGCACCAGGGCCTGCTACGAAAGATGATGAGCGGCGAGGCGAATGAGGACGATAAAAGACACTTCAAGGAACACCATCTCAAGCGTACCTGTGACGTCCTGGAGATGTCTGTCGGCAAGCTATTTGAGATTAAGAACGTGAAGATCCAATTGCCGCCAAGGGCCAGGATGGAGCCTTCGGAACTCTGCGATATCTGCGGGGAACCGACCATGCGCACCAAGCTTGAAGAAAAGAATGGGAAAAAGGTCTGCCGTGATTGCGCTGGAAAACAATCCTGAAAATCATTCAATATCAGTCTTGGCATTACAGAAGATGTGTTGACGAAGGGTTCAAACAGCCTTTATCTATTGCCCATTGAGCCCTGCGCTTTAGATTTTTCATTAATATATTGAAAAAAATGTCTCAAAGGAATATATGTCATTTCAAATTGATCCAAATAAATTCTCATCCTTTTCAGGGTTATTAATGTCAGATAATGGAATAAATAGGCAATCCACATATATTCCATAATTGAACAGCAACATTGTTTATGATATTTTTTAATTTTTTCTGATTATCCTCCACAAAAGGGATGATCGCCTGAACTTTATAATCACTTGTAAGCGATAGGTAAGGACGCGATGAAATATACAAGAGAATTTATCGGTGAAGCGATGGGAACATTCATGCTGACATTGTTCGGATGCGGATCAGTAGCGGTTACAGTGCTGTTTGGTTCGCACCAAGGACTTATGCAGATAGCCCTTGCATGGGGCGTCGGCGTGACGCTTTCCATCTATCTCACACGGCATCTTTCCTGTGCACATTTGAATCCGGCCGTCAGTCTGGCCATGGTGGCTAGCAGACGGATGTTGTTGCGCAAATTGCCGGTCTATATCTGCGCACAATTCGCTGGCGCCATTCTGGCAGGTCTGATTCTATATGTGTTGTATGGCCCGTCTATCGCGGCATACGAGACCGCACATCATATCGTACGAGGAACAATGGAATCTATTCAGACGGCCAGGATGTTCGGGGAATACTACTCAAGTCCCGGCAACACGGCAATAGTCTCTCTTCCTCTTGCAATGGGTGCGGAGGCATTGGGCACATTTCTCCTGGTTCTGATAATCTTCGCCCTGACCGAAGGCTGCAATGTCGGACGCCCCGATGACGCACTGGTCCCCGTTTTTATCGGATTGACCGTGACCTCAATCATCTGTCTTGTTGCGCCCCTTACCCAGGCAGGACTTAATCCTGCGCGCGATCTTGGGCCGCGGATGGTCGCATGGCTCATGGGATGGGGGAGTGTAGCGTTTCCTGATCGCATCGGCGGGTTTTTCTTTGTATACATATTGGCCCCGCTTATAGGCGGGGTTATCGCCTCGCTATTTTTTGTCCGTGTACTTGAGCCGGCTATGGCTGTTCCAACCGACCCGTGTTGTTGTGAAACAATAAAACTGCAACAAAAAGAGAAGAGGATATAATCCATGAAGACAAAAATGATCATAGTTGGTGGTTTTCTAGGATCAGGAAAGACAACGCTGCTGTGGAATATTGCCCGGCGCTTGACCGAACAGGACAAAGCCGTAGGCATGATCACCAATGATCAGTCTCCCGATCTAGTAGATACCGCCTTTCTGTTGCACACCGGAGCGGTCGTAAAAGAAGTGACAGGCAGTTGCTTCTGCTGCAACTTTGAAGGCATTATCAATGCAGTTAACTCTCTGATAGAGCAGAAAGCCGATGTCATTATCGCTGAGCCGGTAGGTAGTTGCACCGATCTCTCGGCCACGATCATGCAACCCTTAAAGGACAAATATCCTGAAATCGATCTCACGCCTTTTACTGTTCTGGCCGACCCCGACCGTGTCCTGGAGGCGCTGGATAGGAAAAACTCCCTGATGCACGCCAGCGCGCGCTACATTATGCGCAAGCAGATGCAAGAGTCTGACATCATCCTTTTAAATAAGATCGACACCCTGAGCGCCAGCGATCTCCGGTTGATAGTCGGTTTGCTAGTCGAGACATTTCCCGGATCAGATGTAGGTGAGGTCTCCGCCCTCAGCGGCGATGGCATCGACGATTGGCTTGCCTCCGTGCTGGCCTCCAGTAAGGCGGGAAGACACATAGTCGATGTCGATTATGACACATATGCTGAAGGCGAGGCAGTCATGGGATGGCTCAACGCTTTGGTCAGCCTCGAATCCGTTGGTGGCAGGAACGAATGGGGAAAATATGCCCGAAATATCCTAGAAGACCTAGCCAGAGCATTCAAACAAGACAATGCCGAGGTTGGGCACGTCAAACTGGTTATCGAGTCCGATGGAAAGAAATGCATGGCCAATCTCACGCAACTGAATGGAGGGATCGTGTTGCGGGGAGATGAAACTTTCATGGGTGCCCGGGCCAATCTAATCCTGAACGCTCGAGCGCAAATGTCGCCTGAGAAACTGGAAAAAATCGTAAGGTCAGCTTTTGGCGCATCCGGCAAAAACGGCATATCGGTTACGATTCGCGCACTCAGCAGCATTATGCCTGGAAGACCTAATCCGACATACCGGTATTCGCATACGGTGTGAAGAAATGATTGATTTTTAAAGACAGATTTCGATTATCTATCACAGCCTAATTTGAAAATTAAATTATTATTATTTTAAAAGTCGAATTTTCCTATATTGACATTATCTACTAAAGAAAATATGCTGCCTCAGTAATTGAATTAAGGGCGGCATGAAGTCGCTTGCAAAAATCATAACTGCAAAATAAATATGTGAATTAATAAGGCCACGAAGGTCTGGGGCTCCCGACAGGGATCCGGATTTCGTGGCCTTTTTTCGTTACAGAGCTACATGAGCGTAAGGAGGGTTGCCCATGAATAGATCCGAGGCATTAAGATCCATTCAGTTCGACATGTTCGAATACATACAGAAGAAAGTCAGCGTGGATTTTGACAATGTGACTCAAAGCCCTGCCACCTTCGCATTTAACGGCAAAAATCATCTTGTAAGAGAGGTGCTTTGCAGTTTCCGGCCTCACGAGGAAAGCAATATCAATTCCTTTCTGGTAAGCGCAGGGGACGGAGAGGTCTATCTGTTATATTTCCATGTTGTTAGCAGGTATCCAGATGAGGGCCTGCATGCAGGTTTCTGGGTTTTGAGTCTCAGAATATTTAATGACAATGAACTGATGGCTTTCTACAGGGAGGACAGGAAGATGCTGATAAATATGACCCTTAATAGAGTCGTTAATTTTCACGGACATATGTGTCCGGAACTGATACTGGGCGGAAAGGTCTGCGAGTATGTCCATAAGCTGCTCGATGAAGACGGTAAATTCAAAAAAGGATTATCAATAATAGCTGAAAACTGCACATCAGCCCTTGATGCAATACAGGTGCTGCTTGGCGCTACCATCGGCAATCAGCGTTTGAGGGTTATCGATTATGGAAAGCATAATTATACGATCCTCTATGACAAAGGAACGAAAGGTCTTAAACTATCTCTGAAACCCCTGGATTACAAAGATGAAAATGAATACAACATACTGGTTAAAAAGGTTGCCGATAATCAGGCAGACCTTAATGATGTGTTGCATTTCCAAAGGATACTGGATGACAGAGCTAAATTTCTTTTGAGCCAATCTCCTGAAGACATTTTTAATGTAGAGCAAACAGGAACGAAAGGACATCCCTTTGAGATGGCGGACCTGTATATATCATGTTGCAAGTGCGGACAGCAGGCATTGAAAAGCAGGATTATCACCCATCAGGAGAAAGACTATTGCATGCCGTGTTTCCAAAGGATCAATACGGGGAGTTCTTATTACAATCTACAATGAGGTACATGAACAATGGATATTTTAGAAAAAGCAAAAATTCGGATTTCAAACTGGATCGATCACAATGAGCACCATCAGGAGGAATATGAACTCTTCGCGGATCAGATGGAGAAGGCAGGAAAAAAGCAAAGCGCACAACATATCATGGATATGACTGTCTTAACCGCCAGAAGCAACGATGCCCTGCGTCTGGCTCTGGAATCCCTGGATAAGGAATAAATGTGGGTATGTCCGCAATGTCAAAAGTGGAACATTTAAACCATCAGGGGATAGAATTTTATATGAAAAGTATCGAGGTGGATTGATGAAAGTTACAGTTTTGCAGAATATAATGAGCGCTAATGATAAGACCGCTGAGAAAAATCAGGAAATTTTTAATAAAAATCAGATCCTGGCCGTTAATGTGATGTCTTCTCCCGGAGCGGGTAAGACATCCCTTATTCTTGAAACAATCAAACAACTGCGGGATAGAGTTAAAATGTTTGTGATAGAGGCTGATATCGCCTCTACTATGGATGCAGACAGGATCGTTAAAGAAGGAATTCCCGCGATACAGATCAATACCGGCGGTGAATGTCATACTGATGCTAATATGCTCAGCGCGGCCCTTGATAAATTGCCTCTTAAAAATATTGAGCTGCTGTTTCTTGAAAACGTGGGTAATCTGGTATGTCCCGCCGAATTTCGCCTCGGCACACAAAAAAACATCATGCTGCTGAGCGTTCCCGAAGGTGATGACAAACCTTATAAATATCCATTGATGTTTTGCTCTGTGGATGCCGTGGCCATAAGCAAAGTGGATTATTTATCCCTTTTAGATTTTAACCTTGATCAATTCGAAAAGACACTTACAGGCATGAATCGCAAAGCTCAGATATTTCGTGTCTCCGTTAAAACAGGTGAAGGGATGGATGAATGGATAAAATGGCTGGAAGAACAGTTAAAGAAGGTTGAGGGTTATGTTGACCAATCAGTGATTCCTGAGAGTCTCCGCTATGACGATGACACGCTGGTGAAACAATGACTATAGTTTAAAATTTTAGGGAGGTGCAATTTGAACAAAAATATTTCTGATGCGATAGACCGATATGGAAACACAAGGGAAAATCTTATCCCAGTTATGCAGTATATGGTTACACAGGAGAACTGGCTAAGCGGAGAGGCGATGAAGGAAATAGCAGACAGCTTCGGCATTTCACATGCTGAGGTTTATGGTACAGCATCCTTTTACTCCTTTTTAAATACAGAACATTGTGGCAAATATGTCATACGATTGTGCAGAACAATCTCATGCGACATGTCCGAAAAAGCAGGTATTCTGGAGACATTAAAAAATATGCTGAGGATAAGCCTGGGTGAAACAACCCCTGATGGCCTCTTTACACTGTTGGAAACAAATTGTCTCGGATGGTGTCATAAAGGTCCAGCTATGCTTATAAACGATGATGTCTTTACGGAACTTACCACGGAAAAAACAGAGGATATCATCAGGGGCGTCGTGGACAACGAAAGAAAATACTGTAGCATCTGAATTTGAACAATTACAATAAATGGAGATATCTGATGGAACCTGAAGATTTAAACAGAAGATTGGAAGAGCTCAAACAAAGAGTCAACCTGATCTTTAAAAATATTGACTGTGAAGCTATTCTTAACGATGTCTTAAGGGAAACACCTAGAACAGTCCTGTCAAAGATCATCGCCTCGGGGTTAAGCGGCAGAGGCGGCGCTGGCTTTCCAACGGGAATAAAGTGGCAAGGGGCCGCGAATGCTGATGGGAAAATAAAATACGTAATCTGCAATGCAGATGAAGGAGAGCCAGGAACCTTCAAGGATCGGCAGATATTGGACGAAGAGCCCGACAAGGTCATCGCCGGGATGATAATATGCGCTCATGCTATAGGTGCAAAGGAAGGATATATCTATCTGAGGGGGGAATATGCCTTTCTTTATAGAAAACTTGTCTCAAAATGCGAAGAATGGAACAGGTTTTTCCTTTCGAACAGGAATATCGACTTTACCCTCTTTGTGCGTTTGGGCGCAGGGGCCTATGTATGCGGCGAAGAGACTGCCCTTATAGAATCCATGGAAGGAAAGAGGGGCGAACCGAGAAATAAGCCGCCCTTGCCTGTCATATCCGGCTACAAAGGCTGCCCGACCGTAATAAACAATGTTGAGACGCTAGCATACGCTGTGATGATCATGAGCGATGGGCCGGAACATTTCAGGTCGATGGGCACAAAGAATTCCATGGGCGGAAAAGTCTTTTCAATATCGGGAGATTCCCCCAGAAAAGGCGTTTATGAGCTGCCCCTGGGCATGACACTATATGAATTTGTGGAACTCTTGGGAGATGGAGACACGAAAGCGGTACAGGTGGGTGGCTCGTCAGGGACCTGCGTCCCCAGAAAAAAATTCGCAGACACAATAATAGGTTTTGAGGGCGTTCCAACAGGCGGCTCTATGATTCTTTTTAACAGTTCCCGTTCCATGTATCATGTGTTAAAAAATTACCTTGAATTTTTTCAGGAAGAATCCTGCGGGCAATGCACACCATGCCGCGTTGGCTGTCAGCAGCTCTTGAAAGGGATAGAGGCAATCAGGGCTGGCGAAAGGCCCCTTTCCTATCTTGATAGATTGAGAAACCTGGCCGTGATCATGTCGGTCTCTTCAAAATGTTCCCTTGGACAATCCCTTGTAAACCCCTTTAACTCAATCACAGGGCATTTCAGGGAAGAAGTGTGCTATTAAAAGGAGATAATAATGAAAACTATTTCAATGAGAATTAACGATATCCCGGTAACGGTAGATGAAGGCGCAACCATACTCGATGCGGCAAAAAAGCTGGACATCAGGATACCTACGCTCTGTCACCATGAAGATCTCTGCGTATCGGGCAATTGCAGGGTCTGCGTGGTGGAACAGAAAGGTGCAAGGGTCCTGAGATCCTCATGTGTTGTCCCTGCTGCCGAGGGCATGCAGATTTACACAAATAACCAGAAAGTCAGGGAGGCAAGGAGGACGATAATCGAACTTCTCCTCTCCGAACATGCCGGCGAATGCACATCATGCTACAAGAGCGGCAACTGCGAATTACAGAGCCTGGCTCAGGAATACCTTGCCGACGGTAATGCATATATAAATATCGCGGATAGGACGCCCTTGGATATATCCTCTCCCGCCATCATAAAAGACGACAGCAAGTGCATCCGTTGTCTCAGATGCGTCAGGACCTGCTCCGAACTCCAGGGGGTGTCTGCGCTATGGCGCGTCAATAAGGGTAATAAAACAAAGGTTGCCACATTCATGGAAAATCCCCTTCATTATGTGGCATGCATGAACTGCGGCCAATGCGTAAATCGTTGTCCCACAGGAGCGCTAACAGAAAAGAACTATATCGAAGATGTCTGGCAGGCGATTGATCATCCAGACAAGCATGTAGTCGTTCAGACTGCGCCTTCGGTAAGGGTAGCTCTGGGCGAGACCCTGGGTCTGGAACCTGGAGAAGTAGTCACTGGGAAGATGGTAGCTGCCCTTAGAAGGCTTGGATTTGATTCGGTGCTGGATACGGATTTCACTGCAGACCTTACCATTATGGAGGAAGGGACAGAACTTCTTACAAGACTTACATTTGTACTCAGAGATGGTAAAAAGGTTGCTGTCCCAATGATGACATCCTGTTCCCCCGGGTGGATAAAATTCATAGAGCATGAATTCCCGTCGCTCCTTGAAAATCTATCCACATGCAAATCCCCCCAACAGATGTTCGGGGCCATTGCAAAGACCTATTACGCAAATAAGAAAGGGATCGATCCTGCAAAGATCGTATCAGTCTCTATAATGCCATGCACAGCCAAGAAATTCGAGGCGGACAGGCCGGAGATGAAGGCGAGCGGTTTTAAGGACGTTGATTTTGTCCTGACCACAAGGGAACTGGGGCACATGATACGACAAGCCGGCATCAATTTTGTTGCCTTAAAAGATGAAAAGTATGACAATATCATGGGAGAATCGACTGGCGCCGCCGTTATCTTCGGCGCAACCGGAGGCGTTATGGAGGCGGCCTTAAGAACCGCCCATGAAATCGTGACCGGCAGAGAGGCGCCCTTCATAAATCTCAATATAGAACCGGTGAGGGGGATGGAGGGGATCAAGGAGGCATCAATTAATCTACAGGGAGTTAAAAAGGATTGGAGTTTTTTGGAAGGGGTTGAACTTAAGGTGGCCGTGGCCCATGGGCTGAAAAACGCTAGGAAGGTCATGGAGCAGGTTAATGAAGGAAGGTCGCCATATCATTTCATAGAGATCATGGCCTGTCCCGGCGGATGTATCGGGGGTGGGGGCCAACCTATCCCTACTAACGTCGAGATAAGAAAAAAACGCGCAGAGGCGATTTACTCGGCTGATCAATCTCTCCCGATCAGGAAATCCCATGAGAACCCTGAGGTTCAGATATTGTACAGGGATTTTCTCGGAGAGCCTCTGGGTCATAAATCCCATGAACTCCTGCATACCCATTACACAAAGAGGGGATTAGAATTTCACATGAAAAGCAAAAAGAACCAGAAACAGGTAATAGCATGTTAACCCTAAAAAAGGAGTGATGCTGTTATGCAGGATTTTATCAGCCATGCCCTGATACAGGACACCCTGGATCGAACCGGGAACCCTGACAAAAAGGCTGTCCTGGATATTATAGACAAGGCCATGGAACTCAAAGGACTCTCGCCGGAAGAGGCATCAATGCTGCTCCATTGCGAGGACAAGGACCTTGTCCCGGAGATACTGGCCGCTGCCCGTACCGTAAAACGAAAGATATACGGGAAACGCCTTGTACTCTTCGCCCCCCTGTACATATCCAACTTCTGTTCAAACAACTGCCCCTATTGTGGTTTCCGCAGGGATAACAAAGAACTGACGCGCAGGGCGCTCACCATGGAGGAGATAGCCGCTGAGGTGAAGATGCTGGAGGGAGAGGGACACAAACGTCTCCTGATGCTCTGCGGCGAGAATCACAGAAAAAGTTCGCTGGATTATTTAATAGAGGCAATAGATACGGCCTATTCCGTCAAGACCGAAAAGGGAGGAGAGATAAGACGCATAAACGTGGAGATAGCCCCCCTTGAAGTGGAGGAGTTCAAACGGCTCAAGGCCGCCAATATCGGCACCTATGTACTCTTTCAGGAGACATATCACCAGGGCGTTTACAGAGAGATGCACCCGAAAGGTCCCAAGGCAGATTTTGATTGGAGGCTAGGTGCGCAGGACAGGGCCATGCAAGGCGGGATCAATGACGTGGGCATCGGGGCATTATTCGGGCTCTATGACTATAAGTACGAGGTACTGGGGCTTCTCTATCACGCCATTCATCTCGATGCCGTCTATGGGGTCGGGCCTCACACAATCTCAGTTCCCAGACTGGAGCCGGCGCTCAACGCCCCAACGGCCAATAAGCCGCCGCATCCCGTATCCGATGAGGAGTTCAAGAAACTCGTAGCGGTTATCCGTCTCTCTGTGCCCTACACAGGATTAATCCTATCCACAAGGGAGAATTCCGAGATTCGAAGCGAGGTGTTTGAGTTGGGTATATCCCAGATCAGCGCCGGGTCGCGGACTAATCCGGGCGGGTATACACAGGAAAACAGCGACGCCTTCCGTTCCGCCCAGTTCAATCTGGGCGACACCCGCACCCTGGATGAGGTAATCCATGACATAACCCTTCGCGGACATATACCCAGCTTCTGCACCGCGTGCTACCGGCTGGGAAGGACAGGAAAGGATTTCATGGACATGGCAAAACCGGGGGAGATAAGACATCACTGCGATCCCAACGCCCTTTCCACCTTCATGGAATACCTTATGAACTACGCCTCTCCCAGGACCCGCGAGGCAGGGGAGCAGGCGGTGCAGGCCGTCCTTAAGGACATGGACCCATCGGACAGAAGGCGGTCGGAGATTATGATAAAAAAGATAAAGAGCGGCAAGAGGGATATTTATTACTGATGTCGGCGATTGATGAAATAATCGGGAAGGACCATTATTCCAGGGAAGACATTATTCATCTTTTGTCTCAAGGGGATGAGGATGAAGAACGTCGTCTTTTTAAAAGTGCCTATGAGGTCAAAAAAAGACATGTCGGGAATGCTGTCTATCTCAGGGGACTCATCGAGATAAGCAATATCTGCGAAAAAGACTGTTATTATTGCGGCATTCGAAAGGGGAATTCCCTTGTAAACCGTTATCTGATGAACGAGGAGGAGATACTCTCGGGTGCAAGACAGGCATGGGAATGGGGATATGGATCAGTAGTGCTCCAGTCGGGAGAGGCAACCAATGAAAGATATATCCGGTTCATCGAGAAAATTATTCTCAAGATAAAGGCGATCTCCAGCCCCGGACTGGGCATAACGCTGTCCTTAGGCGAGCAGGATGAAGAGACCTATCGCCGCTGGTTCCGTGCAGGGGCGCATAGATATCTCCTGAGGATCGAGACATCCGACAGGGAATTGTATAAGAGTCTGCACCCACAGGATCACAGTTTTGATCGCAGGCTTGAATGCATGCGATCCTTAAAAGAGATCGGATATCAACTGGGCACAGGTGTCATGATCGGCCTTCCAGGTCAGACTGTTGATCACCTTGCCGGTGATATCCTCTTCTTCAGGGAGATCGACGCGGACATGATCGGCATGGGGCCATATATCCCCCACAGGGATACACCCCTTGCCGAATTGGCCGGAGGATCTCAGGACATTAGGTTTGATCCTTTAGCTATGTCCCTGCGCATGATCGCCGCGACCAGGATCGTCCTTAAGGACGTGAACATAGCATCAACAACCGCACTTCAGGCAATGGACGATTCCGGACGGGAGCGCGGGATCATGGCAGGGGCCAATGTCATCATGCCCAACATGACCGATGCGCGCTATCGAAGGTATTATCAGCTCTATGACAATAAGCCATGCATAGATGAAAACTCCGATGTTTGCAGGGGATGCCTTGAGGCAAGGATACAATCCATCGGAGAGTCCATCGGCTACAATCATTGGGGAGACAGTCCCCATTTCAAAAGGAACAGTTAATATGTCAGTACTCGTTGAAAGGGATAATATAGGGATCTTCGGCAGGATGAATGCCGGCAAGAGTTCCATCATGAACCTTATTACCCAGCAGGCGACATCCATAGTCGACTCCACGCCGGGGACGACCGCCGACACAAAGATATCCCTCCATGAAATACACGGGATCGGGCCTGTAAGGATCTTTGATACGGCAGGAACAGACGAAAAAAATCAGCTTGGGGAAAAGAAAAAAAAGAAGGTCTTCAGCGATCTGAAGGAATGTGATCTTGTCCTCCTGGTTATCAATCCATCGGTCGATGATATCGAACCTGAAGAGGAGCTGCTTAAGGCGGCAAGGGACCTCGACAAACAGATACTCATTATCTACAACCTGTTTAATGAAAAGGACAAAGACCTGATACCTGCTATTGAATCCAAGATAGGCATTCTCAGGTTTCACAGGAAGATCGCACTGAGTGCAAATGATGAAGGATTCAGAAGACAACTTATTGATTTCATCCTCGAAAATTATGAGCCTGAGAACCCGAACTCGGAGATCCTCCCCTTTGTCAAACGCGATGAATTCTATGTCCTGATTATCCCTATGGATATTGAGACGCCTCCGGGGAGATACCTCAGACCCCAGGCCATGGTGGATGAATATATAACCAGGAATTGGGCATATCCCGTCTCCTTCAGGCTTGACCTTAAGGCGGCCAGGGGTGAAGAAGCGGAAAGGGATACGGAACGAAAAAGGTTTGAATCCCTTATAAACGGCCTGGCTAAGAGGCCCCATTGCATAATAACGGATTCCCAGGCAATGGATGTCATGAAGGACTGGTGTCCTGAGGATGTGATGATTACGACCTTTTCAATTGCCTCAATCCAGTATATGAGCGGCGGGAAGCTCAAGTCCTTCGCCCAAGGGCTTCGTTCTCTCAAGGGCCTGAAACAAGGCGATTCGGCACTCATAGTGGAGGCATGCAACCACAGCAGGGTGGGCGAAGATATCGGCACCGTGCAGATACCCAAAATCTTCGGTAAAAAATTTCCGGGAGTCAATGTGGATCACTGCTTCGGGAGGGAGTTCCAGGAAAAGAAAGACCTTCAAAAATACTCCCTTATTATTCACTGCGGGGGATGCATGATAAGCAGACAGAAGATGGCCGCAAGGATTCGCGACCTTGACTCCATCGGCCTTCCCTACACCAATTACGGTGTTTTCCTTTCAGCAATGCATGGACAAGACATCCTTATGAAAGTCCTTGCGCCGTGGGGGCTTGAGGCGGATGTTCCTTTGGCATAAGTGGATAATAACAACTGACCTTCAGACGTTAATTTGCTTGTAAATTTAATTATTTTAATATATTATGGCGAATCATATCAGCAATGTCCGGTTAGGATCTTGCATAGATGAATCCTCAAGGCATGGGAGGCCCTTTTTTTTAAAGATGAAATGGCTTAAATGCAATATTCCGGCATAAGGCTCCATAAAGCGGGCGGAGATGAACCGTCAGATCTCGCTGGAACTTAATCCCTGACAAGCGCCTGAGACGCCCCGCCGCCCGCGGTTACATGCTTGATGCCAGGCCCTCAGCAGGCCGCCCATTTCACTCTAAAAAAAAAGGACCTCCCATGCCGTCAAGCAGGCTTTTTTTATATGCAAGATCCTAACCGGACATTGCTGGAATCATATAAGAGATGAATTCATTCCTCTCCCGGAAAACCGGATTTTGATCCGTTCATTTTATTAAATCCCAGGATCATGTTTTTCCGGTATGCCCTTTAGTTCTCTATCACGTACTATTCAAGGCCAATGACGTTTTAACTTGAGCATGGTTAACGACAGGAGCTTTTTTATGGATACAATGAAGTTGGAACTGGATGTGGCGCGCATTGTTGAGGCATGGCGCAGCAAAGAAGGCAACCTTATCATGATTTTGCATCAGGTGCAGAATCTTTACGGATATGTTCCTCGTGAAGCCTCCTTTCAAATCGCAAAAATGCTCGATTTCCCCCTTGCCGCTATCTATGAAGTAATCACCTTTTACAATTATTTTAAACTCGTTCCTCCGGGCAGACATACCATATCCGTCTGCATGGGAACGGCCTGTTATTTAAAGGGGTCGCTGGTCCTATTGGATGAAGTCAAGTCTGTCCTGGACATAAGCGAGGGTGAGACGACCAAAGACGGGATGTTCCATCTGCAGGTGGTTCGCTGTCTGGGATGTTGCGGATTATCGCCTGTTATTACCGTCGATGGTGCGGTCTACAGCAAGGTCAGGCGCAATGATATCATAGATATTATTTCAAAACATTCTGACGTTCCGGTGTCGGCTTTAAAAGCACAGGAGATGGGCAAATGAAAATATCGGGAAAAGCGCATTTGGAAGGGCTCCAGGCATCTTTTAAAGAAAAACAACCCAGGGACTGGATAAAGGTCGGATACGGCACCTGCGGCATAGCAGCCGGCGCTGATGTGGTCTTTGCCTCCCTGATTGAAGAACTCCAAAAACGGAATCTTGATATCCCCGTATTTAAGTGCGGATGCGCCGGCATGTGTTATGCTGAACCTCTCGTTGAGGTGAATGTCGAGGGCGTTCCCAGGGTCTTTTACGGCATGGTGACCAGGGAAATAGTCCACCGTATAGTTGAAGAACACGTCAGCAGGCATCGGCTGCTGGATGATCATATCTATGACCTGGTGATGCGGACGGATTGATGTCGGCAATTTTTCTGAAAGCGATTGAAGCATAGTGAGAGCGGATATGAACAAACTTATATATATCAAAGATACGAACAGCGGGCATAAGCAGGAGGCGCGGGATTTTGCGGCGTCGCTTATCAATAAATTGCGTGAATACCAGCTTGAAAAAGAGGTGCGGGTAGTTCATGTGGCCGATATCGGAGTTTATAACTGTGGTCTGGCATTAAGAATCCTGCCCAATGATTACCTCTATAAAAACGTCTCCTTTGCGGATGTAGCGCGCATCGTTGAAAAAAGCCTTATCAAAGGCGAACGCATTGAAGAATTGGCTTCAGACCGGCCGTCAAAACAGTTGCGCATTGTCTTACGCAATTGCGGGGCCATTGATCCGGAGAATATCGAGGAATATATTGCCGTTGGCGGATATCAGGCCTTGGCGCTTGCCCTTGAGAAGGGCCCGGATTATGTGATCGAAGAGATGAAGACCTCCGGCCTGCGGGGACGCGGCGGGGCGGGCTTTTTTACATGGATGAAGTGGAACATCAGCCGGGCCGTGGAGGCCGAAAGGAAATACATCATCTGCAACGGCGATGAAGGCGACCCCGGCGCTTACATGGACAGGAGCGTCCTGGAAGGCGATCCCCATTCGGTTATTGAAGGGATGTTGATAGGAGGATTCACGGCAGGCGCGACAAAGGGATTTTTCTATATCAGGGCGGAATATCCCCTCGCCATCGCGCGCATACAGAAGGCGATTGACCTGGCCTATGAATATGGCCTGCTGGGGAAAGATATCCTGGGTTCCGGATTTTCCTTTGATGCCGAGGTCCGGCTCGGCGCAGGGGCCTTCGTATGCGGAGAAGAAACGGCCCTTATTGCCTCTATTGAAGGGAAACGAGGTTATCCCAGGCCGCGGCCGCCCTACCCTTCGGTAAAGGGCTTATGGGGAAGGCCTACCATCATCAATAATGTCGAGACACTCGCCAATGTCCCGTATGTTTTATATCACGGCGGCAAGCGCTTTGCCTCCATAGGAACCGGCACTTCAAAAGGGACAAAGGTCTTTGCCCTCACCGGCAAGGTGACTAATTCCGGTCTTATTGAGGTTCCGATGGGCATCAGCATCAGAGAGATTGTTTTTGAGATAGGCGGAGGCGTGCTGAATGATAAAAAGATTAAGGCCGTGCAGACAGGCGGGCCCTCCGGAGGCATTATCCCGGCGCAATTTTTTGAAACCGGAGTCGACTATGAGAATCTGCAAAAGCTAGGGTCTATTATGGGTTCAGGCGGTATGATAGTCATGGATGAGGATGACTGCGTAGTCGATATCGCAAAATTTTTTCTGGGATTTTGCGTGGACGAATCCTGCGGCAAGTGTTCCCCATGTCGTATCGGCAGCACCCAGATGCTTCATATACTGGAAAAAATCTCAACAGGAAGGGGCATAAAAGAGGATCTTACGACGTTACGGACTATCGCCCATGCAATGCAAAAGGCATCCCTGTGCGGATTGGGCCAGACCGCTGCAAATCCGGTCTTGTCCACATTGCGGTATTTTGAAGAAGAGTACCTGATGCACATTGAGAAGCGTATCTGTCCCTCCGGTAAATGCAAGGCAATGGTCAACTATATTATAGACCAGGAAGTCTGTAAACGATGCAACCTGTGTATGCGTAGATGTCCGGTAGGGGCGATTGTAGGTGATAAAGAAAGGGGATTTATCATTCTTAAGGATAAATGCATCAAGTGCGGAGAGTGTTTTGAGGTCTGCAAGTTCGGGACGATCAACAGGCATTAAATCAGCCTACCTTACAGTAAATATCAGGAGTTTTTTATGATCAAGGCAGTGATTAACGGCATCCCGGTTGAGGTCGAGTATGGAACGACCATTTTAGAGGCGGCAAAACAGGTCCAGATAAAGATCCCCACACTATGCTATCATCAGGACCTCCCTCCGTCGGCGGCCTGCGGCATTTGCGTGGTAAGAATAAAAGGTTCCAATAAGCTGTTGCGTGCATGTTGTACGCCGCTTGAACATGGAATGGATATAATAACCCATGATCCTGACATAGTGGAGACCCGCCGGACTGTTATTGAACTTATCCTCTCCAATCACCCCAATGATTGCCTTACATGCGGAAGGAATAATAATTGCGAATTGCAGCGTCTGGCCGCAGATTTCGGCATAAGGGAAGAGGCATTTGAAAAATTCGTGCAGGATTTTCCAAAGGACAAATCCACAAAGACCATTACCCTGGAGCCGTCAAAGTGCATCAAGTGCGGGCGCTGTGTCGAGGTCTGCCAGATCATGCAGGATGTCTGGGCACTGTCATTTCTTGACAGAGGCATTAAGACGCGCATATCTCCTGCAGGTGATATCCTGCTGGGCGAATCCCCTTGCGTCAGGTGCGGGCAGTGTTCCGCCCATTGCCCGACAGGTGCTATCTTTGAACATGATCAGACCGCCATGGTATGGGATGCCCTGCGCGATCCGGAGCTGCACTGTGTTGTACAGGTCGCTCCTGCTGTTCGGGTCGCAGTCGGCGAAGGGTTCGGGTATGAATCGGGGACCAATCTCACAGGTAAGCTCTATGCCCTTCTCCGCAGGTTGGGTTTTAAGGCGGTCTTTGACACAAACTTTGCCGCTGATCTGACCATCATGGAGGAAGGCAGTGAATTTGTGCAGCGCTTTGTGCATCATAAAGGCGTGCTTCCCATGATTACCTCCTGCTGTCCTTCCTGGGTCGATTACATGGAGAAATATTTTCCTGACATGATCGACCATTTTTCATCCGTTAAATCCCCCCATGAGATGCTTGGCGTCTTATCCAAGACCTATTATGCGAAAAAAAATAATATAGACCCAGCCAAGATGCGCGTCATCTCCATAATGCCCTGCACTGCAAAAAAATATGAAATCACCCGCATGGAGGAAATGTATGCATCAGGGTATCAGGATGTCGATGTAGTCATAACCACCCGCGAGCTAGTACGGATGATCCGTCAGGCCGGGATTGATTTTCATAATCTTGAGGATGAGGAATGCGATCATATCCTTGGCGATTATTCAGGTTCCGGGACAATCTTCGGGGCGACAGGAGGCGTTATGGAGGCTGCCCTGCGAACGACATATTATGTCATTACAGGACAGAATCTCAATGACGTTATATTTGAAAAGACGCGGGGTCTCGAAGGAGTAAAGGAATCAACCGTTCACATCAAGGGCGCAGAGATAAAGATTGCGGTTGCCCATGGCCTGGCCAATGTAAAGCATGTAATGAACCGTGTCAGAGAAGCCGTTAAAAACAATAAACCCCTGCCCTATCATTTCATCGAGGTCATGGCTTGCCCGGGCGGGTGTGTAGGGGGCGGAGGTCAGCCCTACATGGTTACGGATGATGTACGGCGCAAAAGGGCGCAGGGCCTTTATAATGAAGATGCGGCAATGAAAATACGTTGCGCCCATGACAATCCCTATATTCAACAGATATATAAGGAATTTCTAATCACGCCCTTGAGCGATATATCTCATCATCTCTTACATACAAAATACAAATCGCGGGCATTGTATCAGCGATAAGATGATATGAAGAAAATCCCTATGGCATTAACCATCATTATCTGGGTTCTTGTCAGCAATGTCCGGTTAGGATCTTGCATAGACGGATCCTCAAGGCATGGGAGGCCCTTTTTTTAAAGATGAAATGGCTTAAATGCAATATTCCGGCATAAGACGCCATAAAGCGGGCGGA
>Ga0153915_10000363_pt1 | contig 41301 bp, 37 predicted proteins | sample Opewatmetagenome_2_FD_107003 | JGI IMG/M metagenome (GOLD analysis project Ga0153915, IMG submission 107003) | Freshwater wetland microbial communities from Ohio, USA - Open water 3 Core 3 Depth 3 metaG | ecosystem: Environmental > Aquatic > Freshwater > Wetlands | place: USA: Ohio, Lake Erie...
CCTTCCACCCCGAGATCGCCTATCGGGAGATCGAGCGCGGGCGGAATGCAATCGCAGTGGGTGCGACCACCGATGGGTTCCCCCGGCATTTCAAGGAGGATCTCGATGCGGTCATCCTCGTCTACGGCGTCGGATTCGCCGACGGCGAGATCCGTCGGGTGCTCGCCGTGTTCGCGGTGCCGGGTCGGGCGCTTACGCCGAGAGCACGCGCAGATGGCGGGCCGGGCCTGCTCTACCCGGTCACCCTGCGGATCATCGCCATGGATCGTGAGCACGGGGTGATTCGGCAGCTCGACACCACCCGCACTTTCCTGACCAGGGATACCCTCAAGGGCGAGCAGCATCTCACCGGATTCGTGGAGCTCCCGGTCCCCCCCGGCCGCTACCAGGTCCGCACCCTGGTCACCGTGCCGGGTCTCGACGCTGGAACCGGAGCCGGCCGCGACAGCGTCGAAGTACCTCCCTCCCCCAGGGACCTGGTGCTGTCCGACCTGATTCTTGGCCGGGAACAGAGCGGCCTCAGCTGGAGCTACGGTGGGACGCGGGTGCCGCTCAACCCACTCGACACCTACCCGAGAGGGGCGGACGCCGACCTGTTCTACGAGATCGGCGGGCTCCTTCCCGGCACGGCCTATCAGATCACCATGGCGGTCCGGAAGCAGGAAGACAGGCCAGACTCGGAGCCTGCGGTGCAATCCGGCTTCGATTTCAGCGCCGCGGCTCCCTACCAGCAGGTGACCCGAGGCCTCGGCCTGGCCAACCTCAAGCCCGGTGCCTACGTGCTGCAGGTGACGGTCCGGGAGGCAGGGTCGGAGCGGGCGGTGAGCCGAAGTCGGTCGCTGAATATCCTCAGGTAATCAGACGGACGGACAGACGGTCGAGACGGTCGGAACGGTCCCTCTTCACCTTCCCGCCCCGTCCGCCCCGTCCGCCTCGTCCGCCTTCCCGCCTTCCCGCCTTCCCGCCTTCCCGCCTTCCCGCCCAACCTCGCTACATTTCCCACGTCTTCAACTCGAGAGTTTCATGTCAAGTCCGGTTGGCTCTACGCGGAGCTACAACGCCTCCATCGCCGAAGCCGAGCGCATCTCCGGCTTCCTGAGCAAGACTTACGGCTGGATGTTCATCGGTCTCGGCGTCACCGCCGCCGTCGCCTTCTTCGTCGCGGGCTCGCCTGCCATCCAGAACGTCCTGTTCACCAGCGCAATCGCCCGGTGGGGGCTGTTCTTCGTCACGCTGGGAATGGTGTGGTATCTGTCGGCGCGGGTAGACACGATCGAGCCCGGCACCGCGGCCATCCTCTTCACCGTGTACTCGGCCCTGATGGGCACCATGCTGTCGGGAATCTTCCTGCTGTACACCGGCGGTTCGATCGCAACAACCTTCGTCACCACCGCGGCCATGTTCGGCGCCCTGGCACTGTATGGCACCGTGACCAAGCGCAGCCTCGCGGGCGTCGGCCAGTTCGCCTTCATGGGACTGATCGGCGTGGTGATCGCCTCCGTCGTCGGGATCTTCTGGCACAACAGCATGCTCCAGTTCGTGATCTCGGTGTGCGGCGTGGTGGTCTTCACCGGGCTCACGGCCTGGGATGCCCAGAAGCTCAAGCACATGGCGCTGGCCCTGCCCGACGGTCGAACCGGGTCTTATGCCATCGTGGGGGCGCTGGCCTTGTACCTGGACTTCATCAACCTGTTCCTGTTCCTGCTGAGACTGTTTGGGGGACGGCGCCAGTAAGCGGGACGGCGGGACGGCGGAAGGTCGGAGATGGACTCCCGCCCTTCCGCCTTGCCGCCCTCCCGCCCAGGTCCCCTTCCCCTAAACCATTCTCCCGGCTATAGTTCCCGCCCCGACATTCGTCCTCCCCGCGCCCCTCACCAGGGCCGGGGCGTCCAGACCAAAGGAAGGTGACATGCCCCGTCAGTACGAGGCGGTCTATATCTTCGACAGTGCCCTCGAAGAAGCCGCCATCAACGAGAAGCTCTCCCGCTTCCACGCGCTGATCCAGCAACCCGGTGAGGACACCATCAAGGTGAACCACTGGGGCAAGCGCACCCTGGCCTACCCGATCAAGAAGCGCGAAACCGGCTACTACGTCGTGGCCAACTTCGAGGCGCAGGCGAATCAGCTGCCGGAGTTCGAGCGTGCCATCAAGCTCGACGACGGCGTGCTCCGCTTCCTCGTGGTGGTGAACGAGCACGACTACACGCCGAGCCGCGATCTGACTGACCGGAAGATGGAGGAGGACGACGAATGAAGCGCATGAAGAAGGGTGACCCGCTCGCCGAAGCTGGCATCCGCTATATCGACTACAAGGACGAGAAGATGCTGCAGCGGTTCCTGACCGAGCGGGGCAAGATCCTGCCCTCCCGGCTCTCGGGGATCACCGCGCGGCACCAGCGCCAGCTCGGCGTTGCGATCAAACGGGCACGCTACCTCGCCCTGCTGCCGTACGTGAAACGGGGCGCGAGCTGACGGTCCCCGCCGCCACGCGGCCTGCGGTCACGTGGCGGGCAATGGCGCTGCTGGCGGGGTACCTGCTGCTCTTCCCGCCGTTGTTCGTGCTGGGTCCGCTCGCGGGCCTGCTGGTAGCCTCGCGACCGGCGACGTTCCGGGAGTGGGCGTGGATTTCGGCCGCGGGCCTGTGGCTGGCCCTCTCGCTGTATCAGCCGGGTGGCCTGGCGCTGCAGGCGCAGCTCGCCTGGGCGCTATTCGTGACCGCGGGTTTCGTGGTGCTCATGCTCGCCGGCCGGCAGCGGGTTGTCGCCGGCGCGCTCGGCGCGACGCTGGCGGGACTCGGGCTGGTCACCCTGTGGGCCCAGATCCTCGGTACGGGATGGCCGGATATCCAGATCGCGGCCGCCCACGAAGGCTGGGAGGTCTGCAGGGCTCTGCTGGCGTGGAGCCAGCGGCTCGCCCCGGATCAGGCCACGGCGCTCCGGGAGTACGTGGACACACTGGCGGCGATGGTCGGCATTTCGTCGGACCTCTTGCCGGCTCTTCTGGTCCTGCGGGTGCTGCCCGGACTCGCGCTGGCGTGGGCCTGGTACCACCGGCTGTCCGCCCATCCGGCGGGGACGCCGGCGGAGCGATTCGCCGACTTCCGGTTCAGCGACCAGCTGGTCTGGGCGGTGGTGCTCTGCCTCGCGGCGTTCGTGCTCCCGATCCCGGAGGCGGTCCAGGATGTCGCCGGCAACGTCGCGGTGGTGCTGGGCGGCCTCTACGCGGCCCGCGGCGTCGCGGTCACCTGGGGCGCAATCCAGAGGTTCCCGCCCCTCGTGCTGTTCATCGCCGGGCTGGGCATACTGTTCATTCTTCCGGTCGCGCTGGGCGGGTGGTTCGCGCTCGGCCTGGCCGATACCTGGGTGGATTTCCGGCGGCGCCTGCGGCCCGCCAACCTGAAAAGGGAGTGACCGATGGAAGTCATCCTGCGCGAGGACATCAGGACGCTTGGCAAGGCGGGAGAACTGGTGAAGGTGAAGCCGGGCTATGCCCGGAACTACCTGCTGCCCAAGGGATTGGCCTACGAGGCGACCGAGGGTAACCGCAAGCGGATCCTGGCCGAGTCCAAGGCCCGGACTGCCCGAGCGGAACAGGAGGCGGGTGAGGCCAGGGCGCTGGCCCAGCAGCTGAGCGGTGTGTCCCTGACGCTGAAGCGGAAGGCCGGCGAGGGCGACCGCCTCTTTGGCTCGATTACTACCCAGGACGTCGCCGATGCGCTCGCGGCGCAGGGCCATGCCGTGGACAAGCGCCGCATCGAGCTGGAGCACCCCATCAAGACCGTGGGTCACCACAGCGTGCCCGTCCGACTGCATCAGGACGTGACCGCGGAAATCAGTGTGACGGTGGTCGCGGAGTAACCGCGACGCGATGACGGTCGGGATCCGGTACATCGACGGCGCCAGATTGGCGCGGTCTCTCACCGCCGCCGCCGACTGGGTCGCCGCCGGACGCGACGAGATCAACCGGATCAACGTGTTCCCCGTACCCGACGGGGACACCGGCACCAACTTCAGCCTGACCCTCCGAGCCGTCGCCGACGCCCTCCGGGCGCTCGGCGACGCGCCGCTTGGGGTCACCGCCAGGACCGCCGCCCGCGGCGCGGTCCTGGGCGCCCGTGGCAATTCCGGGATGATGCTCGCCCATTTCCTGCTCGGGTTCGCCGAAGTCATGGGCGACAAGACCCAGGCGACGGCCGAAGAGGTCGCCGACGGGTTCCGGGTCGGGGCGGAGCGTCTGTACGGCTCCCTCGATGATCCCCGCGAAGGCACCATCCTCACGGTCGCCCGCGAGGCGGCCCTGGCCGCCCGGCGCGCCGCCGCCGACTCTCCCGACATTTCCGTCTTCATGAACCGGCTGCTGCATGAGGGCGAAGTGGCCCTCGCGCGCACGCCCGAGCTCATGGCCGTCCTGAAGGAGGCCGGTGTCGTCGACGCCGGAGGCAAGGGGTTTGTGAGGATGATCGAAGGGGTAGTGCGTTACATCGAGGGAGACCCCATCCTCCCCATCACCCTGACCGAGCCTCCGGCAGGCTTCGCCCCCGCCGGCCTGATCGAGGTTGCCGCCGAGCGGGACTTCCAGTTCTGCACCGAGGTTATGGTTAGGGGGGAGCAGCTTCCGCCGGCCAACGAGGTGCGGGCGCAGATCCGCAACTTCGGCGGCTCCGTGCAGGTGGTGCTCGCCGGGGATCTGCTCAAGATCCATGTGCACACGGACACCCCGGAGGCCGTCTTTACTTTCGCAGGTCGGTGGGGAAGCATCGAGACCACCAAGGCCGAGGACATGCGGGCGCAGCACCGGAAGCTGGCCCACGGTGATCGGCGTCCGGTGGCGGTGGTGGCCGACTCCTCCGCCGACCTGCCTGACGCGGTACTGGACCGGCATCACATCGCCCTGGTGCCCCTGCAGGTGATGTTCGGGGATCAGACCTTCCGGGACCGGGTCGAACTGAAGGGAGAGGATTTCTATCGGCGGATGCGGGTCTCGAAGGTGAACCCCACGACTTCCCAGCCGACGCCAGGCGAGTTCGTGCGGGTGCTCCGGGACGCCCGGGCGGAGGCCGACGAAGTGGTGGCGGTACTCCTCGCAGCACGGCTCTCCGGGACCTTCCAGTCGGGGGTCACCGCCGCCCGGGCCGCCGGAATCGATGGGGTGGAGTTCGTGGACAGCGCCTCTGCCTCGCTGGGCCTCGGGCTGCTGGCGCTCCGGGGAGCCGAATTGGCCGAGTCAGGTTGGCGCGCAAGGGACATCGCGGAGGAGCTCCGCCGGGTCCGGCGCCAGTCCGGGTGTTTCATCACCGTCGACCGGTTCGACAACCTGCTCCGGTCCGGCCGCGTCACTCGGGGGAAGGCGCTGATTGCGGGGATGCTGGACGTCAAGCCGATCCTGTCGCTGGACGAGTTCGGCAGCATCGTTCCGGTGGACAGGGTCCGCGGCCGGCAGAACGTGGTTCCCCGGGTGCTGAGCCTGCTGGAGCGGCGGTTGTCTCCGCGACCCGCCTCGGTACGGTTTGGTATCGTTCATGCGGAGGCGGAAGAGGTTGCCGAGCGGGTACGGGCGGCGCTGGTGGCAGCGTACCAGCCGCATGACTGCTTCGTGTCGCTCGCTACTGGAGTGCTGGGCGCGCATGTGGGATTCGGAGCCTGGGGAGTGTTCTGGCAGGTCGAGGACGGCACCCCCGTGCGGCAGCCAGGCTCCGGCGCGGAATGACGGTCCGCACCGAGCATCCGCTCACTCCCCGCGAGGGCGTGGACGCCGCGGTGGCGGCGATCGAGGACCTGCGGGGCCGCGAGCTCCGGGTCCTGGACCTGCGGGGCCTGAGCGAAGCGACCGACTACTTCGTGATCGCCTCCGGCACGTCGGATGCGCATGTCCGCGGCATTGCCGATTCGGTGGTGGAGAAGCTGTACCGCCGCGGTGCCCGTGCCCACCACGTTGAGGGCCTCCCCGGAGGCCGCTGGGTGCTGCTCGATTTCGTGGACTTTGTCGTCCACCTTTTCCATCCGGAGACTCGCAGCTTCTACCAGCTGGAGCGGCTCTGGAGTGATGCGCCGGAGATCAAGCCCGGCGCCTGACCGGCAGGTGTTCATGATTCGTCGTTCCGCGCTCGCGTTGCTGCTGCTCGCCGGCGCTCCGGCTGCCCTCTCCGCACAGGGCTATTTCGGGCAGAACAAGGTCCAGTACCGCGCCTTCGATTTCCAGGTGCTGAAGACCGAGCACTTCGATATCTACTTCTATCCCGAAGCCCGCGAGGCCACCCTCGACGCGGCCCGGATGGCGGAGCGCTCCTACCAGCGTCTGTCCCGGATCCTGCGGCACGAGTACCGGGAGCGGAAGCCGATCCTGCTGTACGCCTCCCACGCCGATTTCCAGCAGACCAATGCCCTGGGAGGCGAATCCCCCGGTGAGGGCACCGGCGGCGTCACCGATTTCTTCAAGCAGCGGATCATCCTTCCCTTCACCGGTTCCTACGAAGAGCTGGGGCACGTGCTGCAGCACGAGATGACCCACCAGTTCCAGTACGACATCTGGAGCCGGGGCCGGGCCGGCGCCGGGCTGCAGACCGTCATCAACGTGAACCCGCCGCTGTGGTTCGTGGAAGGTATGGCGGAGTATCTCTCTCTGGGCGGCGTGGACCCCAACACCGCAATGTGGCTCAGGGATGCGGCCATCGAGGGGAAGATCCCCACGATCAACCAGCTGGAGAACGATCCCCGGATCTTCCCGTACCGCTACGGCCAGGCACTGCTCGCGTACATCGGGCAGCGCTGGGGTGACGAGGCCATCGGCGCCATCATGCAGGGCACTCTGGCGGGAGGCGGAGGGCTGGAAGGCTCCATCCGGCGGGTGCTGGGAGTGGACTACCACCAGCTGTCGGATATGTGGAAGGACCACGTCCAGAAGACCTACCTGCCTGAAGTCGCCTCCCGGCAGCGGGCCCGGGACATCGGGCGCGAAGTGCTGAGCGAATCCCGCTCGGAGGGCACCTACCACCTCTCCCCCGCCCTCTCGCCCGACGGGAAGCAGGTGGCCTACTTCAGCGAGAAAGACTTCTACTTCATCGACCTGTACCTGGCCGATGCCGAGACTGGGAAGGTCAAGCGCCGGCTGCTCAAGTCATCCTACAGCAGCAACTACGAGACCTTCCGGTTTATCACCTCGTCGGTCAGCTGGTCGCCCGACGGTAAGCGGATCGCGGTGGCCGCCAAGAGCGGGCCCCGTGACGTCATCGTCATCCTGGATGTGGCGCGCAACCGCGAGATCCGCCGGATCAAGGTCAAGCTCAATGGTATCACCACTCCGTCGTGGAGTCCGGATGGAAAACAGATCGTCTTCACCGGCTATGACGGCGGCCTGTCGGATCTGTTCATCGTCAACGCGGACGGGAGCGGTCTCCGCCGGCTGACCAACGACAAGTACGCGGACCTGCATCCGGTGTGGTCGCCCGACGGCCGGACCATCGCGTTCGCAACGGACCGCGGTCCAGTCACCGACTTCAGCACCCTCCGGATCGGGAACATGCGGATCGCCACCTATGACGTGGCGTCCGGGCGGATCGAGGTCCTGCCGGGAATGGATCAGGGGAAGAACGTGAGCCCGCAGTGGTCGCCCGATGGGCAGGAGCTGGCGTTCGTCTCCGACCGCGACGGCGTGAGCAACATCTTCCTGTACGACACCCGCGACCAGAAGGTCTACCAGGTCACCGACCTGTTCACCGGCGCGCAGGGCATCACTCCGCTCTCTCCGGTGCTGAGCTGGGCGCATCAGGCCGACCGGCTGGCGTTCGTGTACTACTCGCGCGACATGTTCGACGTCTACGAGATCGACAATCCCCGGTCTCTCCAGAAGACCCCGTGGCAGCCGCAGACCCCCACGCTTGCGCTGCGGGATTCCGCCTTCAAGCCGATCGGCGTCGTCGGCGAGCGGGCACCGGGTGACACCTCGTCCCGGGTGGTCGTGCCCGTGCCGCCGCGCGACACGACGCCGCGCCCACTGGAGCGCGCCGGCTCGATCTACATCACCCGCGAGGGTTTCCGCCACGCGGACTCCACCCCGGCGATAACCGACTCCACCCTGCGTCCGCTCACCATCACGGCGCTCATGGACTCGATGACCCTGCCGCTTCCGGACACGGCGGAGTTCAGCGTCTCCAAGTACAAGGTGAAGTTCCAGCCGGATTACATCGCCCGGCCCACAATCGGCTACACCCGCGACAACTTCGGCCGCGGCTTCTACGGCGGCAGCGCGATTTCGCTGTCGGACATCCTGGGCAACCACACCCTGATCTTCGGCGCGTTCGTCAATGGCCGGATCAGCGAGGCGATGGTCAATGCCACCTACATCAATCAGACCCATCGGCTGAATTGGGCGGTGAGCGCGGGCCAGGAGCCGTACTACTTCCTCGAGCCATCAGACCTGCGAGGGAACCACACGACGGAGGATACCCTCGTCACCAACCTCCGCCGGATCGTGAGTCGGTCGGTGTCCGGGTTCGGCTTCTACCCGATCAGCCGTTTTCAGCGGGTGGAGCTGGGCCTCACTGCGGCCACCATCTCGGACCGGAGGCAGGAGATCCTCGAGCCGTTCGACCCGACCAACGGACTGGCGACCCAGAACCCAATCTCCAGGGAATTCGACCTCGGCGGAGTGAGCTATGTCATGCCCTCCGCGGCGCTGACCTTCGATAACTCGCTGCCGGGGTACGTGGGCCCCTTCTACGGGCGGCGCTGGAGACTGGAGGCGGGCCAGACGATCGGTGGCTGGCGTTTCTTCGAGGGCCTGGTGGATTTCCGCCGGTACGATCATCTGGTCGGGCCGCTCGTCTTCGCAACTCGGGCACTGTATTTCGGGCGCATTGGCCGCGATGCCGACCAGTTCCCGGTGTTCCTCGGCAGCACCGATCTGCTCCGGGGCAACACCTCCGGCAGCTACTACCGCAACGAGTGCCGCACCAGCACCCAGATTGCCGGCCCGAACTCGTTCACCGGGTGCGCCGAGCTCGACCGACTGGTGGGCACGCAGCTCGCCGTAGGGAGCGCCGAGCTGCGCTTCCCGATCCTGACACCGGAGTTCCACTTCGTGCCCCGGGGATTCCCGCCCATCGAGGGCGCGCTGTTCTATGACGTGGGCATGGCCTGGAACAGCGGCGACAACCTCCAGTGGTCCCGGCACGCCGGTGATAATCCGACCACGGTCCGCACTCCGCTCCAGACCATCGGCGCCTCGGCCCGGATGAACCTGTTCAACTTCGTCATTCTCCGGCTCGACTACTCGATCCCCCAGGACCGTCCGGCCATCAAAGGAGGATACTGGACCCTGAGCCTCGGGCCGGTGTTCTAAGCGGGCGGATGGGCGGAAGGCGGGATGGCGGGGCAGTTTTCTCCCGCCGTCCCGCCTTCCGGCGTTTCCGCCCTTGAAGCCCTTCCCGCCTTTCCCGCTCCCGCCGCTCTCTCCGACCCGCTACTTTTCTCCCGTGCAAACACGCCCATTCCTGGCCGGGGCGATCGTATTCCTGGTCGCGTGCCGGTCCGGTTCCCAGCCCTATCGCGGTCTCTCCGTCGCCACCACTACCCCGCCCTCGAGCCTCCTTCGGCTTCCGGCGGCGGGTGGCACCGCGGAGTTGTACCGACTGCCTCGGCTGGAGCCCTGGGGCTGGCGCTCCGCCGCCCCGTTGCCTCAGATACGGCGGGCGATCGGCGCCGACCTCGATCTGGGCGTGGTCTATGCGCTGGGCAGCAAGAGCGATGTCGTGGCGTTCGATCTGCAGACGTCCCGGCCCCGGCCCCAGCTCGCAGGCGGGATTCGCGACGTCGCCGTGGGGCCCGACGGCACGCTCTTCACCGTGGACGACAGCCTCCGGGTCGTGCAGTTTGTCCGCCGCAACCCGTTGCGCTTCGAGTCCCGGCTCCCCTTCCGGCCTCGCGACCTCTACGGCACCAGGGGCCCGGCACTGCTGGCCGTCTCTTCCGGACAGGCGGCCTCCCTCGCCGTGCTGCACAGCGACGCGCAGCCGGTGCGAGTGCCGCTGCCTCCGGGAGATGCGGCGTCCACCTTCTGGGGTGATCTGCTGGCCGTCGCGGCCGATACCGCCGTCGTGCTGATTGACCCGGACCGCCCTGAGCAGGTCGTGTCGATCCCGGTGGGCGGCCACGCGCGCGCGGTGCTGTTTTCGCCCTCGGGGCACCGCTTCTATGTGGCCCGGCGCGAAGGGTCGATCCTGGTGTTCAACCGGTTCACCCGGGAGCAGGTCGGAGAGATCAAGCTGCCGGGTCCCGCCGCCGCCCTCCGGTCCGATCCGTTCGGGCGCTGGCTGATGGTTCATCCGCCCACCAGCGACTCGCTCTGGCTCGTGGATCTGGCCCGGAATCGGTATGTCCGCGGCTTCAAAGCCGATTGGTCCAGCGATCTTCCGACCATCACCAACCAGCAGGCGCTCCTGCTCAAGCAGGGCGGCGACGTGGTCGCGTACGATCTCACCCAGAACAAGTTCCCCGAGAGCGGCCGGGTGACGGGCGCCGCCGGTGACTTCTGGCTCCCGCTCGCCTGGACCCCGGAGACGGGCACCGCCAGCATTGGACCCGAGGCGCCTTCCGCCGACAGCGCACAGACCGACTCCGGCGGAGCGGTCCAGGACAACCGGGTGTACCTCCAGGTCTCCAGCTCCCAGAACAAGGCCTGGTCCAGCGAGCTGGCCCGCCAGCTCGCACAGCAGGGGCTCCCCGCGTCCGTACTCGATCCGCACAGCCCCGACGAGGGATTCCGCGTGGTGCTGGGCCCCTATCCCACCCGCGAGGCAGCCGAATCGACGGGCCGACGCCTGGGCCGGCCGTTCTTCATTTACCAACCCGATCGCTGAACAGGATCCGCCCCGCATGAAGCTCACGAAGCTCGAGCTGTCCGGCTTCAAGTCCTTCGCCGACACGGTCTCTCTCGCGTTCCATGAGGGGGTGACCGCCATCGTCGGTCCCAACGGTTGCGGCAAGTCCAACGTCTCCGACGCGGTCCGCTGGGTGCTGGGTGAGCAGTCGGCCCGGCTGCTCCGCGGTGGCAAAATGGAGGATGTGATCTTCCAGGGTTCGGCGGTACGCCGACCGGTGAATGTCACCGAGGCCTCGCTCTTCCTGGACAACTCCGACGGCGATCTCCCCATCGCCTACCGCGAGGTGCAGATCACCCGTCGCCTGTCCCGGAGCGGCCAGTCGGACTACCTGCTCAACGGTACGGTGGTCCGCCTGCGCGACATCCAGGACCTGCTCCGCGGCACCGGCCTGGGCAGCGACGCCGGGGTCGTGATCGAGTCGAAGATGATCGAGTGGCTGCTGTCGGATCGGGCCGAGGAGCGGCGCTCGCTGTTCGAGGAGGCGGCCGGCATCGGCCTTTACCGTGACCGCCGCCAGACCACCGAACGCCGGCTGGAGGAGACGGCGGGCGATCTCCAGCGGGTGGAAGACCTCATCGCCGAGGTCCAGAGCCAGATCCGGAGTCTGGCTCGCCAGAAGGGCAAGACCGAGCGTCATGCCCGGCTGATGGAGGAAAAGTTCGCGGTGCAGCTCACCCTCGCCCGGCGGCTGCTCCAGGACCTCGACGAGCAGATGGAGAGCTCCACGCGACGCCACGCTGAGCTGGAGCTGGAGCTTCCCGCGGCGCGTGAAGAGTTGGTGCACCTGGAGGAGCGGCGGGAGGAGTCGGGTCGCGCCCGCGCCCGGACCGAAGCCCAGCGCACCGAGATCGCCCGGCGCCTGGGGGATGTCCGGCTGGAGCTGGGCCGGCTCGATGGGGACCTGGCCCTCGCGGCCGAGCGGCTCGCGAACGCGGCGGCGAGGAAGCTGCGCGCCTCGGAGGAGCGCGGCCAGATGGAGTCGCGCCGGCAACAGGCCACCCGCGATCGTGAGGCTGCCGAGACCGAGCATGCGGCCGCGCTGGAGGAGAAGGAGCGGATTCAGGGGGAGCTCGCCGCCCGCACTACCGCCGAGCAGGACGTCCGCCTCAGGCTGGGGGAGCAGCGCCAGCTGGTACGGCAGTTCGAGGAAGAGCTGCAGAAACGGATCCAGACCCTGCGCTCCCTCGAGGGTGAGCGGGCGTCCCTCGAGACCGACCTTGCCTCCCTGCGGGAACAGGCGAGCACCGCCTCCGCCCGCAAGCAGGCCGCTGAAGCGGAGCTGGAGGTGGCTGAACGCCGACGCGCCGACGCGGTCGACGTGGCCGACCGCCACGCCCACGAGGCCCGGCGTCTCGCCGGAGAGGCCGAGCGTGCCCGCCACCTGGTCGCCGAATTGCGGCGCAAGGAAGCGCTGGAACGCGCCGACCGGCGCACCGCCGAGGAGGCGCTCGCCCAGCTCACCGCCCGCCGCCAGGCGCTGGAAGAGCTGGAGCGCGACCGAGTCGGGTTGGCTCCCGGAGCGGCGGCGCTGCTCTCCGCCCGGGACCGCTTCGGCGGTGCGATCCTCGGCCCGCTGAGCGACTTCATCCGAACCGGTCGGGAGGACGCCGAGCTGGCCGAGCGGCTGCTCGGCGAGTGGGTCCATGCCGTGCTGGTGCGTGACAAGTCGGTGGTCCCCGCGATCCAGGCCTGGCACGCCGAGGAACAACCCGGGGCCATCGCCCTGTTGCCGGTGGAAGGCGGCCCCACCGGCCCGGCGACGGATGGTCCGCTCGGCACGAGGCTCTACGCTCAAGGGCCCGCCGAGGGCTGGGTGCGCGTCTTTCTTGCGGGCTCTGAGGTGCTGGAGCCCACCGGCCGCGCCCTGCGCCGCCCGAACGGCGCCATCCTCCTTGCCGGCGCCCCGAGCCCCTCCGGCCCGCTCCGGCGGCGTGCGGAACTGGAGAGCCTGGCCAACGAAGTGAGCGAGGGTCAGGGGGCCCTGCATCGCGCCGACCTCGCGCTCGGCGCCACCGTCGCGCGTCTGGCCGAGTCGGAGACCGCTCTCGAGACAGCGACCCACTCCGCCGACCACGCCCGTGAGTTGGAGCGCACCACCGCCGTTGCCCGCGAGGACGCGGTGCGGCTGGCCAATCAGGTGCAGCGGGAGCTCACCGAAGCCCGCACGCATCTGACCTCGCTCGAGGAGCGCATTGAGCGGTCCGAGCGGCGCCTGCAGGAGATCGATGCCAGCCTCACCGAGGGTGACCTTGCGCGGGCGCGGCTGGATGAGAATCTCGGCCAGGGCCGTGCCTTGCTCGCCGATCTCGAGACCCAGCAGGAAGGGGCCCGCGACGCCCGGGTGCATTGGCAGGTGCAGGAGGCCCAGTTGCAGGCCAGGCTCGACGGGGCCCGCGCCGCGCTCGACCGGGCCAACCGAGTCGGGTCGGAGGCCGATCAGGCGGCGGTGACCCTGGCCGGTGAGCTGAGCCAGATCGAGACCGACACCTCCGAGCTTGCCGCGCAGCAGGCCCGGTGGATCGAGGCCCGGTCGGAGCGGAGGGTCGCCGTCCAGGAGCTGGAGGCCACCGCCGCCGAGGCGGACCAGGCCGCCCAGCTGGCGGAGACCACCCTCGCCGAAGCGGAGCGGGCGATGCACGAGACGCGGGCACGGGTGGACCGGCTGACCGAGGAGTACCACCGGCTCGAGCTGGAGACCATCGAGGCCGCCGGGCGCCGCCGCACGATCATCGAGCGGGCGGAGACCGAGTGGCACAAGCCACTCGATACCCTTCTCGCAGAGGCACCGATGCTGGACCTCGACCTCGACACCCTCGAGGCCGAGTCCCGACGCATCACCGAGGCCCTCGAAAGCATCGGTCCGGTCAATGCCCTCGCGGTCGAGGAGCACGCCGAGGAGAGCAAGCGGCTCGAGTTCCTCGCCGCCCAGCGGGATGATCTGGTGGCGGCCCGGCAGTCGCTCACCCAGGCCATCCGCGAGATCGACGGCACCGCCCGCACCATGTTCATGGAGACCTTCAGCGCCGTCCGCGGCAACTTCCTGCACGTCTTCCAGACGCTGTTCGGGGGCGGTGAATGCGATCTCCGCCTGGCCAATCCGGACGACCCGCTCGAGAGCGAGATCGACATCCACGCCGCGCCGCGCGGCAAGAGGGTGCAGCGGATCCACCTGCTCTCCACCGGCGAGCGCTACCTGGTGGCGGTCTCGCTGCTGTTCAGCATCTACCTGACCAAGCCCAGCCCCTTCTGCCTCATGGACGAGGTCGACGCTCCGCTGGACGACGCGAACGTGGGCCGGTTCATCCGCCTGCTGGAGGAATTCAAGAAGTCGACCCAGTTCATCGTCATCACCCACAATCCGCGGACCATGCAGGCCGCCGAATCGGTATATGGAGTGACCATGCAGGAGCCGGGCGTGTCGACGATTGTCGGGGTCCGGCTGGGAGAGTTGGAGCGGGTGTAGATTGAGGCGACGAGGGCGACGGAGGCGACGAGGCGGCAACTGAGCCGCCGACCGTCGCCTTGTCGTCTCGTCGCCTTGTCGCCCTGACAGCAATACTGGGAGTACCGCGATGCTCATAGTGATGCACCACGACGCCACCGACGACCAGATCCGCCGGGTGTGCGATGCCATCCAGGAGATGGGCTACCAGGCCCGTCCCATGCCCGGGCGGCAGCGTACCACCGTCGGGCTGGTCGGAAACGACGGCCGGGTGGACGGCTCGCGCATCTCGGCGCTTCCGGGCGTACAGGAAGTCATTCACGTCACCAAGCCCTACAAGCAGGTCTCCCGCGAGTGGAAGAGCGAGCCGACCGTCGTGCGTCTCCCGGGAGGACTGGCCATCGGGGGTGAGGACGTCGTCGTGATGGCCGGCCCCTGCTCGGTGGAGAGCGAGCGCCAGATCCTCGCCGCCGCCGAGGCGGTGCGGGAGGCGGGCGCCACGGTGCTCCGGGCCGGCGCCTTCAAGCCCCGCTCTTCACCCTACTCCTTCCAGGGGCTGGGAGTAGAAGGGTTGAGACTGCTCGGCCGGGCCCGGGAGGAGACGGGGCTCCTGATCGTCACCGAGGCCATGGACCCGGAAGGGGCGGAACTGGTGGCGGAGGTGTCCGATATCATCCAGATCGGCGCCCGGAACATGCAGAACTACTCGCTGCTCAAGCGCGTCGGCCGGCTCCCTCGCCCAGTGCTGCTCAAGCGCGGGCTCTCAGCCACCATCCAGGAGCTGCTGCTTTCCGCCGAGTACATCCTGGCGGAGGGGAATCCCAATGTCATCCTGTGCGAGCGCGGGGTGCGCGGCTTCGACTCCGCGACCAGGAACCTGTTCGACCTCTCCGCGGTGCCCGTGGTGAAAGCCCTGTCCCACCTGCCGATCATCGCCGATCCGAGTCACGGCACCGGTCATCGCCACATGGTCATCCCAATGGCTCGTGCGGCCGTGGCCGCCGGCGCCGATGGCCTCCTCGTCGAGGTTCACCCGAACCCCGACCGGGCCCTCTCCGACGGGGCTCAGAGCCTGTACCCTGATCAGTTCGCGCGGCTGATGCGGGAGACGCGGCTGATCGCGGAGGCCATCGGGCGCCGGATCGCCGCGCCGACGGGGGCAGGTGCATGAGCGGACCGGCGGATCGGCTGATCGGCGGGCTGTGGATGCGGATTTCGGGGATAGTCCTCGCGGCGATCACGATCACCGCGCTTGCGGGGTTCCAGTCCGCCGGTCCGCCCGTCCGCCCGCCCGCCCAGGATCCTGATCCTCGGGCCATCATTGAACGTTCCGCCAAGGCCTACCAGTCGATCAGCTCGTTCCGGGCCGCCTTCCGCCAGATCATTGCGGACTCGATGATCGGAACTTTCGAGAGTCAGGGGAACCTCACCCAGGCGGGCGAGGCCAGGCTCGCCATGCGGTTCACCGACCCTGCGGGCGACGCCATCGTAATGGACGGAGAGCACATCTGGGTCTACACTCCGAGTACCACCCCCGGCCAGGTGGTTCGACTCAAGATTCCATCGGACCCCACCTACGGGCCGAATCTGCTCGCGTGGTTCCTGACCAATCCCACTGAGCGCTATCGAACCCGGTTCGTGAAGTCGGACGCCGTAGGCGGTCGCGGGGTCGATGTGGTGGAGCTCACCCCGCTCGACCGCGGCCTGCCCTTCACCGATGCGGTCGTCTGGCTGGATCAATTCGACTATCTGCCGCGGAAGCTGGAAGTGCGGGAGAAGGGCGGAAACCGCCGGAGCCTGATTCTCTCTGCGGTCGAGACCAACCGTCGAGTCGCGGCGAACACGTTCACATTCGAGATTCCGAACGGCGTCCGCATCGTAGATCAGTAGACGACAACAGCGGCTCTCCAGCAAGCGCGAAGACGCGCAGGGCCGCAGGACGACAGCCTCGCCACTGCGGCCCTCGGCGCCTTTGCGTCTCTGCGGTGAGGCTGTTCAGTCCGGGCGGGCAGAAGCAATCGCGCTACGCAGCACCTGACTCACCTCATCCGCCCGCTGCGGATCCAGGCCCGCCTCCCGCGCCAGCCTGAGAACTTCGAGTCCCAGTACCGCATACAGCACCCGATCCTCCGGGCCCAGCGCGGCGAGGTGCGCCCGGATCGTACTGAGATCCCCTCGGCGCACCGGACCGGTCAGCGCCGCGGCCGGGGTCTGGCGCTCCAGGTTCTCCAGCGCACCGACCATGAGCGGCAGGTAGAGCTTCGACGACAGCTCGAGAGGCACACCGGCGGATGCCGCCAGGCGCGCCGCAGCCCCCGCCAGCCCAACCACGTAGTTCCCGATCATCACCGCGCCTGCGTGATAGGCCGGCTTCTGCTCCGCAGCCAGCCTGAAGGGATGCAGCCCCAGGACACGGGCCACTCGTTCCGCCTCCGCGACGGCCCGGTCATCGCCTTCCACCGCCGCATAGGCCCCGCGCCAGCGCTCGGCCGCGGTCGCCGGGTCGGAAATGGCCTGCAACGGGTGAAGCGAGCCCAGCGCCGCGCCGGTGCGCTCGAGAGGCGCCAGTGCCTGTCGCCCATGCAGCCCCGACAGGTGCAGCACCACCTGCTCGGCCCGGACCGCGGCTGCCGCGGCCAGCTCCCCGGCAAGCACCGGGATCGCGTCGTCCGGCACGGCGAGGATGACGCTTCCGGCGCTACTCACCGCCTCCTCCACCCCGCCGGCGGCCTCTCGCCGAGACCACAACACTACCCGCTCGCCGGCCTCGACCAGCGCCTCCGCGAGGCCCCGCCCCATCCGCCCGCCGCCGACGATCGCGATCATGCCACGCTTTGGAGCCATTTGATGATCAACGACAGGCCGATGAGGGCAAAGATCACCGAGAACAGCCGGTACAGGGCGGGCCCACTCGAGCGGCGCTGCACTCGCACGCCGAGAGGGACCGTCACGAGCGCGCCCAGGGAGAGTGGCAGCGCCATCCTGATATCCAGGTATCCCACCATCAGGTCGGAGACCTGGGGACCCGGCCCGGCGGTGAGGTAGCCCAGACCACCGGAGAGCGTAGTCAGGCAGACTCCCGCGAGCGCAGTCGGCGCTACTGCCTCGACGGGCAGGCGCCCGACATACAGCAACACCGGCACGGCGATGAGCCCGCCTCCGATGCCGAGCAGCGCCGAGAGAGCGCCGCCAACGACACCCACCGGAACCAGCCAGATCCAGGAGCGCTCCGCGCGCACGGGGATCGCGGCCGGATTCACCGCACGCCTTGCTCGGCGGGCCATATCCAGGGCCGTAACCAACAGAAAGGCGCCAAATGCGGCGCGGATCCAGGGCGCTTGCCCCACCCTGGTCAGGAGCCGGGCCGTCAGGAATGCGGACGCGATGCCGGGAATCGAATAGGTCGCGGCGGGCCCCCAGTGGATCGCCCTGGCGCGGGCATAGCGCCATGTGCCAATCGTGGAGGCGACAAACGCAACGCCCAGACTGGTGGCGTGGGCCACCACGGTCTGGGCGGAGACGGAAACACCCGTCCGGGCGTACACCAGATAAAGGAACGGAACCATGAGGACCCCGCCGCCGATCCCCGCCAGGGCGGAGAGCGCACCGACCAGGAGGCCGGTGGCGAGCGCGGCGGGGACCTCCAGGGCCGGCGCGATCGGCTAGTTCCTGCGGGCCGGCGCTTCCGTTCCCTGAACTTCGGCGAGTGTAAGCAGGTCCTTCGGCGTCTGGGCCCGGTGCAGCAGGTCCAGCGCCACCTGCATCTGCTTGTCATCCTTGCTGCGCCGCCGGAACTCGGCCGGGCGGCCGAACACGTAGCGCTCGACCTCGTAGCCCAGCTGGTCGTCCACCAGCGGCTGGGCCTTGGTGAACACGGTGTCGGCCAGCTGCACGCCCTTCGCCCGGATCCGCCGCAGCACCTCGGCCCGCATCGCCGGCGTCACCGTGAAGTCTTCCGAAGTGACCGACTTGTCATTCTTGATCTGCAGCGCGGTCGAAGTGAGCGCGTCGCGGTATTCCGCGAACTTGGAGGCGAGCGCGGTGGCGAAGGCCCGCTCCGAGTCGGTCAGGCTGTCCTGCCGCACCACCAGGTCCGGAACGATTCCGCCCCCACCTCGCACAATCCTGCCGCTGTCCGTCCGATACGCCGGCCGCGCAGCGGTGTCGGCGGCGAGCGTATCGTGGACCTGGCCCGCCTCAACCGCGGCGATTCTGGCCTGGTCCTCCTCGTTCCGAGCCTTGCGCTGGATCGTCCGCCCGCTCGGCGTGTACCACCGGCCGGTCGTGAGTTTGAGCGCGGTGTTGTCCGAGAAGGGGAAGAGAGTCTGTACCAGCCCCTTGCCGAACGTGGGCACGCCCACGACGACCGCGCGATCATGATCCTGCAGAGCGCCGGAGATGATCTCTGCCGCGCTGGCCGTACCTTCGTTCACCAGCACCACGATCGGGAGAGTGGGCCACTCCTGCGCGGTCTGGTCGACGAAGGTCTTCGTCGCCCCGCGGGCCCGGCCGCGGGTCGCCACGATCTCCTTGTCCCGGTCGAGGAACAGGTCCGCGACCTTCACACCCTGGTCGAGCAAGCCGCCGGGATTGCCCCGGAGATCCAGCACCAGGCTCTTCATTCCCTTGCCGAGCAGCCCGGTGATCTCGCGGCGCAGCTCCTGCGCGGAGCTCTCCGCCACCGGGTTCAGCGAGATGTAGCCCACGCCACCCGGGAACATGTTGCCCGGCGGAACCGAGCGTACGTGAATGGTTGCCCGGGTCAGGTTGTAGGTGATTGGCGCGGTCATCCCGGCCCGGCGAATCCGCAGCTCGACGTTGCTTCCAGGCGTACCACGGAGCGCCTTCACGGCCTGGTCGTTGTTCCACCCCTCGGTGGACTTGCTGTCCACTGAGATGATCTGGTCGCCGGTTTCGATGCCAGCCCGCTCGGCCGGCGTGTCGGGCAGCGGCGCCACGACGGTGATCCAGCCGTTGCGCACATCGATCTGAATTCCCAGACCGCCGTAGTTCCCCGTGGTGGTCTCCGTCAGGGCCTTGTAGTCGTCATCCACCAGAAGGACCGAATAGGGATCCTTGAGCTCCTCCAGGAGGCCGGTCGTCGCCTTCTGATACAGATCGGTCTGGGGAATGGAATCCACGTAGTAGGCGCTGATGTGCGACAGCACATCGTCGAACAACCGTGCCTGCTGGTACACATTGCCGTCGCGGGACGTCCCGCGCTGGAGCAGCCATCCGCCCGTGAAGAACGAAATGACCGCCACCAGGGCAACCAACCCCCACCGCTGTCGCATGTAATCCTCCAGTGACTTGCGCCGGGCCCTTGGGGGAGCGGCGCGCCTGCTCTCAAACTAAACCCGCTCCGTCCGCGGCGCGCCGGGATGGCGGCCCCTGACCTCCCCCCACGCAGTCAGCAAGACCTGTTCCGGAGAGAGGGTGGCATCGAGATGAACGATGCCCGGGCCCGCGGCGCCGCGGAACACCTCCGAAACCCGGTCGTGGAACGCCGGTCCCGCCCGCTCGATGCGGTCGAGGTCCGCCCCCGCAGCGCCGATGCGCTCGAAGCCGAGGGCGGCGGGAAGGTCGAGGACCAGGGTCAGGTCCGGATCGAGGCCGCCCGTTGCGGCCCGGTTGGCCTTCATGAAGAGAGACGGATCAACCCCGCGGCCGCCACACTGGTAGGCCTCGGTCGACAGCTGGAACCGATCCGCCAGGACCGTGTCTCCGGCCGCCAGTGCCGGCCGGATCACCCTGGCCACCAGATCTGCGCGCGCGGCCAGGAACAGGAACAGCTCACTGACCGCCTCGATCGGGTGCCCGGGATCGAGCAGCACAGTGCGGATCCGCTCGGCGACTGTAGTGCCACCGGGCTCGCGTACCAGAACGGGCTCGATTCCGGCCGTGCGGAATTTCGCGGCCAGCCCCTTCGCCAGGGTGGTCTTCCCCGCTCCTTCGGGACCCTCCACCACCAGAAAGAACCCGCGGCTCATCCCAGGGTGATGATGTTGCTCGTCGCGCCCTTCTCCATCCCCTGCGCGATCAACTGATTGACCTTGATCATGACCTTTTCGAAGTTGGCCCGGGCCACCGCATAGGCCTGGCCCGTCGGGCTGACCTCGAGTTCGCGAACCGCCTGCTCGTAGGTCTCCGCCGTGGCCTGCTCGGGCATCTGCCCCTGGGCCACCTGCTCGTCCATCTGCCGGGCGAGCCGCTGGATCAGGTCCACCTTGGACTGTGCGTCCTGGTCGTCCCGCAGCGCGGTTTCCGACCGGCGAAGCGCCTTGTACTCCGGCGTCTGGCCGATCAGCCGTCCCAGCTCCTCCGCCTTGTCCCAGATCACTCCGCCTCGCTCCTCCGCGCGAGCACGTACCGCGCGCGGTCGAAAAGGTCCATGTGTACCGTCGCGTCGATCCAGCCAGACTCACTCGCCAGCTGGGCCACGTCCGGCGCCCGGGTGGCGTCCACCTCCAGTCCCAGCCATCCTCCGCGCCGGGTCACCCGGGCGGCCTGTTCGATCACCAGCCGCGTCGCGGCCAGACCGTCTCTCCCACTGGCGAGCGCCTCGCGCGGCTCCCAGTCCCGAACCGCGCCCTCCAAGGCGTCGTACTCAGCCTCGGTAAGATAGGGAGGGTTGGAGACCACCGCGTCCAGGCTGCGGGCCCGAAAGGCCGACAACAGGTCCCCCAGCACCAGCAGGATCGGCAGGCCGGTCCGGCTCTGGTTCTCGCGGGCAAGTCCAAGCGCTTCGCGTGAACGATCGGTCGCGATCACCAGATCGTACCGCCCCTCGTCCGCCAGCGCGAGCGCGATGCAGCCGCTGCCGGTGCCTGCGTCGGCTATTCGACCGCCCGGCGCCCGCGCCAGCATCAGATCCACCAGTCCCTCGGTCTCGGGTCGCGGAATCAGGGCGCGCCGGTCCGACCGGAGAGTGAGGCGGCGAAAGCCGGCGACCCCGGTGACATAGGCAAGCGGTTCGCCGGCCACGCGCCTTGCCACGGCCTCTTCATACCGCTTTCGCGAGTCCCGGGAGGCGATCTCCTCGCGCGCGGCCGGATTCGGGCGGCGACCGGCCGCTTCCTCCAGATCGGCCCAGATGCGCCATGCCTCACGGCGCGGATCAGTCGTCCCGGCGTGGCGCAGTCGGGTCGCGGCCGCCTCGAGCAGCGCGGCGACCGTGGCTGCCGCCTCAGGCACTCAGCTGCTCTTGCCGGCTCGCCATCCTGAGTGCGTCGACGAACTCATCGAGCCGGCCATCCAGCACCTCGGCCAGGTTGTGCACCGAGAGGTTGATCCGATGGTCGGTCACCCGGCTCTGGGGGTAATTGTACGTGCGGATCTTCGCCGAGCGGTCTCCGGTGCCGACCATCGCCCGGCGATCGCGCGAGCGGGCGGCTTCCTGCTCCGCGATCATCCGGTCGAGCAGGCGCGCCCGCAGCACTTCCATGGCCTTGAGCTTGTTCTGCAGTTGCGACTTCTGGTCCTGCTGCGAGACCACCAGCCCGGTCGGGAGGTGGGTGATTCGGACGGCACTGTCGGTGGTGTTGACGCTCTGTCCCCCCGGTCCGGAGGAGCGGAAGACGTCGATCTTGAGGTCGTTCGGGTGGATCACCACATCCACCTCCTCGGCCTCCGGCAGGACCGCCACGGTTGCCGCGGAGGTGTGAATCCGCCCCTGCGACTCGGTGGCGGGCACCCGCTGGACTCGGTGCACCCCGGCCTCCCGGCGCAGCAGTCCGAACGCCTCCGGACCACGCACCGCGAAGATCGCCTCCTTGAGGCCGCCTCCCGTGCCATCGCTGAGGGAAATCGGCTCGATCGTCAGATTCCTGCGCTGAACGAACCGCTGGTACATCCGCAGCAGGTCGGCCGCGAACAGCGCGGCCTCGTCTCCGCCGGTGCCAGCACGGATCTCGACGATGGCGTCGCGGTCGTCCAGTGGGTCGCGGGGAAGGAGGAGATCGTGCAGCTCGGCTTCGAGCGGCTCGATTTCAAGGGGGAGTCGGGCAAGATCGGCCCGGGCCAGCGCCGCCAGCTCGGGATCCGGCTCCTCCGCCAGCTCCCGGGCCTGGGACAACTCATCCTGCAGCTTCAGCAGCCGCTCCGCGGCCCGCACCACCGGTGCGAGCCGCGTGTGTTCCCGACCGAGGGACCGGAGCTTGGCCGGATCGGCTGCGGTCGAGGGGTCGGCCAGCGCCTTGGCGACCTCCTCCGCCCGGGCGAGCGCCTGGCGGAGTCGGGCCTCCATGACCTAGCCTTGGGTAGTGCCGGCCGGAGCCTTCTCGGCCTGGTACTTCTTGCGGAAACGGTCCACCCGGCCCTGGGTATCGATCAACCGCTGCTTGCCCGTGAAGTACGGATGGCACTTGGCGCAGATTTCCACGTGCACGCTCGGGCTGGTCGAGCGGGTCTCGAACTGATTCCCGCAGGCACACTGGACCATCACCTTGTGGTACACGGGATGGAGGTTGGCCTTCATCTGATTCTCCTTCTACGCCCCGTCCTGAACGGGGGCATCGATAACGGTGGACAGATAGCCTGCAAATATAGCCCACGCAGCGGGTTGGGATCAACTCCACGACTCGTGCCCTGGGTGCACCACTGATCCCCGGCTGTCGCAGTCTGCATGGCAGAGTGACCGGGAGGCAGACACCCTGGCTGCCCAGGCTCATTCCAGGCAGTCCGGCGCCCGGACCACCGGCACGCCCCGGCGGTTTGACATGGACAAGCGACCTAACTATCGTAACTACCGCCACTTCCACCATGTCGAGGGCCCGTGTCGCTTACCCCGCTTGAGGTCCTGAAGAAGGTTCCGCTCTTCGCCACCATGCGGGAAGGAGACATTACCGCCTTTGCAGAGCTGGTCCGGGAGCGAAGTTATCCCAAAGGCAGTGTGATCGTCTTTGAGGACGACCCGGGGGACGCCCTGTACCTCGTCGCCGCCGGACAGGTCAAGGTCGTGCTCATCGGGGAAGACGGCAGGGAGGTCATTCTCTCGGTGCTGGCCGAGGGCAGCTTCTTCGGCGAGATGAGCCTGATCGACGATCAACCCCGCTCCGCGACCGTCATCGCCATGACCGATGCCTCGGTGCTGGTGCTTCGGCGGGAGGATTTCCAGGCCCGGCTCCGCAGCTCCCCCGAGGTGGCGATCGCCCTCCTGCGGGAGCTTTCCCGCCGCCTTCGGCGGGCAGACGAGAAGATCGGGAGCTTGGTTCTGCTCGACGTCAACGGCCGGGTGGCCGACCTGCTGCTCCGCCTCGCCGACGAAGAAGGTGGCGAGGAAATCACCAAGAAGATCACCCACCACGTCATTGCCCAGATGATCGGCTCCAGCCGGGAGACGGTCTCGCGCACCATGCGGGACTTCGTCGAGCGGGGACTCATCAGGGTTACGCGCCGGGAGATTGCGATCGCCAACCGCTCCCTGCTGGAGCGAGCCGCCGGCCGTTCGTGATGCCGCCCACACCCTGCCCGTGACGCGCGCCCGCGTCCCGGTGGCAGGGTCCTTGCACAGTGATAGACTCGGATTCCAAGGGGAGCTGTGGGTTACACGGTCACGTTCTGGGGAACGCGGGGTTCGATTCCGACGCCGGGGGCCCACACCGCGCGGTATGGCGGCAACACGTCCTGCGTCGCCGTCTCCGGACTACCGGAGCAGCTGGTCATCCTCGACGCCGGCAGCGGCATTCGCCCGCTGGGCCGGGAGTTGTCGCGGGCGGCCACCGGGCCGATGAACCTCGACATCCTGCTGTCGCACACGCACTGGGACCACATTCAGGGGCTGCCGTTCTTCCAGCCGCTGAACACGCGTGGGAACTCCGTGCGGATCTATGGCGCCGCGCAGACCGGCGTGCCCCTGGAACGGATTCTGGACCGGCAAATGGACCCGGTTGTCTTCCCCGTGCCGCTCAAGGCGCTGGCGGCGGATCTCAGGATCACCGAGGTCGTGTCGGGCTCGTTCGAGATCGACGGCTTCCTGGTGGAGGCATTCCGGCTCCGGCATCCGGGCACGACGCTCGGCTACAAGCTGGTCCCGGCCGCGGGCGGGCGTACGATCGCGTACCTGACGGACAATGAGCTGGGCGCCGGAGGCAGCTACGACGTGCCTGCGGACTGGCGGGAGCAGTTGGTGAGATTCCTCGGGGGGGTGGACACGTTGATCCATGACGGGATGTACTCCGAGGCGATGATCGAATCCCGGGCGGGCTGGGGGCATTCTACTCCCGAACAGGCCATCGGCCTGGCCCGTGATGCCGGATGCCGTCGGCTGGTGCTGTTCCACCACGAGCCGGAACACGACGACGCCGCGATCGACGCCCTGCTGGCGGGCGCCCGAGGCAACGCCGCCATGCACGCGCCAGGGCTCGCGGTGGATGCTGCCATGGAAGGCATGGCGCTGACTCTCTGACAAGGTGGACCCTATGCGACGCCGTACGCTGTTGTTCGCCCTGACTCTGGCCGCGCTGGCCGCCCTGCCGCCCGCTCTGCGGGCCCAGGATACCCGGCCGGGGATCGCCGTCATGCCGTTCACCAACGGCGGTTCCTACGGCCAGGACAAGCAGGACTTCCAGGCGTTGGAGAAGGGCCTGGCCGGCATGCTGATCAGCGAGCTGAGCCAGAATCCCGCGGCCCGCCTGGTGGACCGTGAGGGGGTCCAGCGAATTATTGACGAGCAGAACCTCGCCAAGGATGGCCGGGTGGACGCCGCCACCGCGGCCAAGATCGGGAAGCTCGTGGGTGCGCGGTACATGGTCATGGGTACCTTCACCGACTTCTACGGCAAGTTCCGCGTGGATGCCCGGCTGGTAGACGTGGAGACCAGCGAGATCCTCAAGGTGGTCCGGGGCGACCCGAAGCTCGAGAAGCGGGAAGAGGTGTTCCACCTGCTTCAGTCGGTGGCCGAGAAGCTGATGGCCGAGACCAAGCTGCCGCCGCTGACCCAGGAGCAGGCCAAGGCAGTGAAGGGCCGGAACGTCCCCACCGAGGCGCTGTCCTACTACAGCCGGGCGCTGCTGTACCAGGACCAGGGCGACAAGAGCAAGGCGGCCGAGTACTTCAGGAAGGCGCTCGACGTGTTCCCGGGGTACTCCGAGGCCTCGGAAGGCCTGAAGAGGGTCAACCCGGCCTGAGCCGGTGCTCGGGCTCCTCATCGCCGTTGGACGCGGCACAGCGCGCTGGCTCGCCCGGGTGGGCGCGCTGGCGCGCTTCGCCTTTGAGGCCCTGGCTTCGCTGCCAACGCTGCCGGGAGCCGGGCGCCGGGTCGCCGCCCGGGTGCTCCTCAACCAGCTCAGGTTCACCGCCCTGCAGGCGGTGGGGCTCATCGTCCTCCTGTCCGGGGTGCTCAGCTACCTGACCATCTCCGCCACCATCACCCAGCTCTCACGAGTCGGCGCCTCGGAGCTGATCGGCGAGCTGATGGTGGTGGTGATCGTCCGCGAGCTGGGCCCCCTGCTGACCGCGCTCGCGGTCGTAAGCCGAAGCGGCACCGCCATCACGGCCGAACTGGCCACCAACACTGTGCTGGGCGAAGTCCGGGCGCTGGAGGGGCTGGGGATCGACCCCTACCACTACCTGGTACTGCCCCGCCTGTTCGGTTGCGTGGTCTCGGTCTCTGTCCTGATCGTGCTGTTCGACGTTATCGCGGTCTTCGGCGGCTTCCTTGCCGCCGTCGCCTTCGGCGATATGAGCGGGGCGCGCTACCTCGGCATCGTGCTGTCGAACCTCACGACGCAGGACGTGGTGCTGACCATGGTGAAGGGCCTGGTCTTCGGCGCCGTCATCGGGGTCATTCCGAGCTACGAGGGCCTCTCCGTCCGTGAGGGACCCACCGAGATTCCCCAGGCAGTGATCCGCGGTACCGTCGGCTCGATCGTGGTGATATTCCTGTTCGCCGCGCTCATCGTGGGCGCGCTCCAGTGACCCCGCCACTGCTGTTCGAGAACGTCCCGCTCGGCCGGATCCGGCGCAGCACGATCGGCGGCCCTGCCCATCTGCCGGTGGACGCCGAGGGAGCATTCTCCTTGGAAGTTCAGGCCCACCAGACCGTGGTGGTACTGGGGGACGAAGCCAGCGGGGTCAATCTGCTGGGCGGCTTGGTGCTCGCGCTGGACCGGGTGCCCGAGGGGCGTGTCCTGGTACTGGGGACCGAAGTGGCGACCCTCGACCGGCTTGCCCAGCTCGCCTTCCGCCGGAAGCTCGGGTACCTTCCCGCAGGCGACGGCCTGTTGCAGAATCTCTCCCTCCGCGACAACATCCGACTCCCGCTCCGCTTCGGGAGCGACTATCGCCCCAAGGATATCGAGGGTCGCGTGGACGTGATCCTGGCCCAGCTGCGCCTGACCCGCGTCGCGGATCGCCGTCCGGCCCAAACCAACGCGGAGGAGCGCCGTCGCGCCGCCTTGGGACGGGCCCTGGCCTTTGACCCCGACCTGGTGGTCCTCGAGGAGCCGTTCGACGGGCTCACCGAGCGGGCGGCCGCCGAGCTGCTCGAGCTCGCGCGCGGTGGCGAAGTCTCCGAAGGAGGCCGACGCACGGTGTTCGTCACCGGCCAGGACCTGCCCGCCCTGCTCCGCCGCCGGGTGGACCGGCAGGTGCGGATCCGGCGCGGTCGGGTGGATGTCCCCGCATGAGCCTCCGTCCCCGTACCGCGGACGCGTTGATCGGCGCGCTGGTCCTTGGGGCCATCGTGGTCCTGACGGCCACACTGGTCGTGACCCGCGGCTGGACCGAGCGCCGCATCATCATGTACATGCTGAGTCCCTCGGTGCAGGACCTCAAGCAGGAGACCCCCGTTCTGCTGCAGGGACTGGTCATCGGGGAGGTGAAGGACATTTCTCCCAGGGCCGACACGGGCGGCCGGATGGGCCCGCCCCAGTTCGTGGTGGCCTTACGGCTCCGCGAGCGGTACGCCAACGGCTTGCCGATCCGCCTGCCCCTCGGCACGAGGGCGGAGATCGCCTCCACCGGCCTCATCGGCAATGCCTCCATCTCTCTCGTCGTTCCGCTCAACGACATCCAGGCCGCGTTGCAGCCGGGCGACACCATCCGCGGGCAGCTGACGCAGGGCTGGACCGACGTCGTCAAGGAAGTCGCGGACACCCTCAGGACCCAGGTGTCCGGCATCCTCAAGGATACCCGCCGCCTCCTCGCCAGCCTCGACAAGACGGCCCAGTCGGCCGACCATGAGCTCAGCGCGACCGCGCCCGAGGTCCGACGTACCCTCGCCAGCGCCCGCGCCGCCCTGGACCGCCTGGAACCGCTGCTTGCCCAGGCCGGGACTACCCTGACCCGCGCCGACAGTGGACTGGGCGTCATGCAGGATTCGCTGACCCTGCTCCTGGCCGACACCCGGCGCCTGATCAACCACGCCGACACCCTCACCACGACGGTCACGAACCTCACCAGCGGGCTCGACCCCGACGTCCGGCAGACCCTCCGGACTATGCGCGTGGTCAGCGCCAAGCTGGAGTACTTCATCGACCAGGTCAGCCGCCGCCCCCACCGGTTGCTCACCGGGGTGCGGCAGATCTCGCGCGACTCGGTGCTGGAGCAGCCGGTCCCGTGAAGTACCTGCTGTACCACTCGCCCGCATGGCCGTTCGGCCCGGTCGACGACGCCCTGGCGTCCGAGCAGGTGGAGCGGCGGGTCGTCACCTCCCCCGGGGAGATCACCGATACCGACCGGCCGGCGGTGTATCTCTTGGATGGGTCCGCCCGCCGGCACGTGACGCCGGAGGAGCTCACCACCCTGCATGACTCCGGGGTGGCGATCCTGGTCCTGGGCGAGCCGGGAGAGGTCGATGTCCCGGCGGAGCTACCCGCCGACCTGCTGAGCGGCTTCCTCCCCGCGCCCGGAGGACCCCGCCAGCTGCTGGTGGCCCTCCGCGCCGCCTTCCGCGTCTCCGCAGCGCAGCTCGGGCAGACGCGCGCCCGGGCCGAGAGTGCGGCCCGACGGAGCGAGCTGAGCGAGCTGGCCGAAATCGGCGTGCTGCTCACGACTGAGAAGAACCTCGAAACCCTGCTGGATCTGATCCTCACCCAGGCGCGCCGGGTAACTCAATCCGACGCCGGCAGCCTCTACATCGCCGAGACCGATTCCGAGGGCAACCGCCGGCTGCATTTCCAGCTGAGCCAGAATCACAGCCGGCCCGACATCCCGTTTGTCGAATTCACCATCCCGATCGATCACGCCTCTCTGGCCGGCTATGCCGCCACGGAGGGGGCGCCCCTGGTCATCGAGGACGTGTACATGCTCCCGCCCGACGTCGAGTACTCGTTCAATCGCTCCTTCGACGAGCGCTATGGGTACCGCACCAAGAGCATGCTGGTCATCCCGATGCAGAACCACCTCGGCGACGTCATCGGCGTGCTTCAGCTCATCAATCGGAAGCGTGACCCGGCTGCCCGGCTGCTGCGGCCCGAGGATGCCGCCCGCGAGATCATCGCCTACAGCCCTCATACCGTGAAGATCGTGAGCGCGCTGGCCTCCCAAGCGGCCGTCTCGATCGAGAACAGCCAGCTGTACGAGGCCATCGAGCGCCTGTTCGAGGGCTTCGTCAAGGCGGCAGTGCATGCCATCGAGCAGCGTGATCCGACCACCTCGGGCCATTCCGAGCGGGTGGCGCTGCGAACGGTGGCGCTGGCGGAGGCGATCGACCGGCTCCAGGACGGCCCCTTCCGCCTGATCAACTTCTCACGAGAGCAGGTGCGGGAGCTGCGGTACGCCGGTCTGCTGCACGATTTCGGCAAGGTCGGGGTGCGGGAGCAGGTCCTGGTGAAGGCGAAAAAGCTCTACGAGGGGGAACTGGCGCTCATCCGGCAACGGCACGCCTTCATCCGGCGCAGCGCCGAGTGGGCGTTCGAGCGGGAGCGGGCGGAGTATCTGCTCAAGCACGGCAGGGACGGGTACGACCAGTTCCTGCACGAAGTCACCGAGCTGCGGCGGGAGGCACTGGAAACGGCGGACCGGTTCCTGAAGGTGGTGCTCGCTTCCAACGAACCGACGGTCCTGGCCGAAGGCGACTTCGCCCAGTTGAGCGAGTTCGCCACTCGGGAGTATCTCGACATTGACGGGGCGCCGCGGCCCTTCCTCACGCCGGCCGAGCAGAAGCACCTCTCCATCCGCAAGGGCAGCCTGGACGAGCGCGAGCGACTGGAGATCGAGAGTCACGTGAACCACACCTACGCCTTCCTCGAGCGGATCCCTTGGACCCGGGGCCTGGCACGGATCCCGGAGATCGCGCGCGGACATCACGAGAAACTGGACGGCACCGGCTACCCGCGCAGGGTGAGCGGTGAGGCAATCCCGCTCCAGACGCGGATGATGACCATCGCGGACATCTACGATGCCCTGACCGCGCAGGACCGCCCCTACAAGCGCGCCCTCCCGATGGACCGAGCGCTCGACATCATGGTCGACGAGGTGGAGCGGGGCCAGCTCGACGCGGAGCTCTTCCGGGTCTTCGTGGAGGCGCGGGTGTGGGAGCAACAGACCGAGAAGCGGAGGGCGAGCATTGCGGTCAACCGCCCCTGACGACGGGACGGAGCAAGAGGTGAGCAGTGAGCAGTGAGCAGTGCTGGTGCCTCACCCCTCACTGGTCATCGCTTCACCGCCTCTCGCCCAGCCCAGTATCCCCGCCATCAGGCCGAGGTTCGCAGGGACAAAGAGGGCGAGCACCTGGCCGTTCGCCTGGACAAACCACGGCAACAGCTTGATCAGCAGACCCAGCAGGGAGAGCCCGCCCACCAGGAGGGCAAACCCCCGTGCGGTCCGCAGGGCCCATGGCCGGTCGCCCAGGGCGAACGGGAGGACCGCCGCGAGCCCCAGCGCGGCGACGGAGCACTGCAGCACATTCTCGTTGCCTCCAGCGACCGCGTGGTCGGTGAAGGCCCACATCCCCGCCATGATCAGGCCGGCCACGCCGGTCACCAGCGCCCAGAAGCTCCCCCCAACCAGCAGCAGAGCCCTCGCGACCCGCCGGCGCCTGCCGCTGAAGCCGCCCCACCAGAAGGCCATGCCCATCACGGTTCCGATCGCCAGCAAGGCGAGCCCCCAGCGGGGCGGAGTGTCCGGCACCGGGTAGGCGTGGCTCTCGTACAGCGTCTCCTCGTTCTTCACAAGGGGCACCATTGCCCCGGCGCTGTCAGGGACCCGGACATCCCTCAGGTAGTCGCGCAGCTTCAGCGGCAGGAACATCTCGTCCCAACGGGTGATCGGCCGGTCCACCGGCTGCCCTTCGATCAGAGCCAGTCCCAGATAGAGCAGCCGGTTCGCCGCGACCAGCCGCAGGGTGTGGAAGCGGTAGTTCCCGCCCGCCGGCTCGCCGGACTGGGCCTTCACCGCGCCACCCACCGTCCGGTCGATGACATCCCGCACCCGCGTGGAGCAGTTGTCGCGGTAGTAGTCGTAGCGGTAGAACTTGTTGTCGTCCTGCGCATTCCAGGTGAGAAAATCACGCAGGGCTATGCGCTGGGCCGGCGTGAGATTCAGCTCCTGTCGCCACACCGACCGGCCCGCCGCCCGGTAGCGCGGGACTTCATCCTCCGCCGGATAGCCGGCCATCCAGTAATCCATCCTGCCCTGCACGAACCGCAGCACGAAGTTCTGCTGCCGGAAGCTGAACATCCCGTAGTTGTAAGCGATGGCCGTGCCCCGACTCCGGTCCTCGACGACGATGGCGTTATGACCGAAGCGTTCCCACACTTCGGCGCCGACGCCCATGGTCATGATGTAGATGGTGAGCTCGGATCCGGGTTCGGCGGGAAGGCGGGAGGGGGAGATGACGGAAGCAGTGGACGAGGCGGAAAGGCGGGCGGGCGGGACGGCGGGATGAGCCTGCCCGACCAGAGGCCACGCCGCCGTGGCGAGCATCGCGAGCAACCCACCGACCACCTGAAGGCCTGACCGCCTGACCGTCCTCAAAGGTCCACGTCCTTGCCCTCCGCCGCGGACTTGTAGATCGCATCGAGAATCCGATGCAGGGTCAGCTGTTCCGTATTGTCGAACGGCTTTGCCTCCCCCTTGAGCGCGGCGAGGAAGTGGGCCCACTCGGCCCGGTACGAAGCGGTGAACGCGTTCTCGCGGCTGATCGCTCCGGTAGGCGCCACGTCCGTCGGCACCCCGTGCAACTCCTTCCACACGTTCAGCGGGTTGATGCCGGCGGTGCCCCTCGCCGCCCTGACGCCGAGTCCGAAACGCTCACCCTCACCCACGTGGTGCCAGGTCACGTCGAGGAAGATCGACAGCCCTCCCTCGCAGATGACGAAGGCGCTGCCCGAGGTCTCCACCCCTCGGGCTGACTCCTGGCCGATCAGGCTGGCGCTGACCCGCACCGGCTTGGGGTTGTTCGCCAACCAGAGGCCGAGGTCGAGGATGGCGTGACCCAGATCGAGCATCGCTCCTCCGCCGGCCTCGTCCCGCCGCTGGCGCCAGCCCAGCTGGGCCCTGGTGGGGCGGAACACATGCCAGCTCCCTCGCACACTCTCCAGCTTGCCCAGCTCCCCGCTCTGCAGGAAGCTCCGTACCAGCTGCACATCCGTCCGGTAGCGGTGGTTCATTCCCACCGCGAGGAGCTTGTCCCGCTTCTCCGCCTGCCGGAGCAGCCGCTGCGCCCCGGCGAGGTTGAGCGCCAGCGGCCGCTCGACCAGGACGTGGACTCCGGCCGAGAGCGCGGCAAGCACGTGCGGCTCGTGCAGATGATTGGGGGTGCAGATCGCGATCGCGTCCAGCTGCTCGTACTCCAGCAGTTCCTCGATGTCGGCGAAGGTATCGCGGACCTGAAAGCGATCCGCCAGCGCCCGGGCCTTGGGCAGATCCGCGTCGCAGATTCCGACGACCTGGACTCCCTTGAGCTTGCGCAGCACGGGAAGGTGGGCCACCTGGGTGATGGCACCGGCTCCGATGATCCCGAGTTTGATCGGGTCGGACATGCGGATCTCCTCGCCGAGGTACGGCCCCTAGTAGGCCCGATTTACGCTGGTGCCGGGAAAGTAGGCGGAGAGGATGGTGAGCGCATCCTGCCCGCCGCGGGCCCTTCCCACCGCCCCCCACTGACAGAATCCGACCCCGTGGCCGGCTCCGTTGCCTTCCGCCACCAGCCGATCGAGCCGTCCGTCCGTACGGATCTCCTGCAGCCGGAACACCGCGCTCCGCAGCAGCGTCTCGTTGACCGGATGTAGCACCCGCCGGACCGCCGGGCCGCTCACATCCACCGTGCCCCCGCGGAGCTGCACCGTAACGCGGGCCACCCGGTCCGAGGCGGTCCTGCTGGCCACCGAGACGCCTGTGGCGGTGGCCGCGTCCTCGGCGGGAGTCCCGGTTTCGGGAGGCAGCGATTCGCGGAGCACGCTGCGGAGCTGCCCGGCCGTCCACTCCTCCCGCCACTGGTAGCGGGGCGAGATGCCGCACCACGGCTGCCCCGCTCCGTCCACGTCCCGGATGGACTTGAGATAGGGTCGGTCCGCACCGGCGTAGACCTCGGTACCGTCGGCGGTCCTGCCGGCACAGGTGGAGAAGAAGAACGCGTCGATCGGGCTGCCCTGCCAGGTAATGATCTGGCCGGCGGTACGCTGGACCGCCTCGGTCGAGAGAGGGGTCTCGGACGCGACCCCGCCATAGACCTGGTCAACCACCGTTGCGTACAGGTCGAACCCCTCGCTCGCGCGCTTTCCCAGGTTGCGGATCGCAAAGGTGCGGGAGAGGATCGCCTGCGCGGCCAGGGCCTCGGCCTCCGATGGCTCGCGCCGGCCCATCTCCGCCGGCACGACTCCAGCGAGGTAATCCTCGAGCGGAACGGTGTTGATCGCCGTCACTCCGGTACGGTCGCGGGTGACGGTGAGTCGCCCACGATAGGGACGGCCGTTGAGGAACAGGTATCCGCCAGCGAGCCGGGGGATGAAACGGACGGAAATCTGCTCGTCCAGCCGCCAACCACTTCCGCCCCCCGCGCTCAACCGCGGCCCATCGGGACGCACGGTCAGGGTCGCGCCTGGATCCACGGTGCCGGCCGCGACGCTATCCGCATCGAACACACTGAGGCCGCTGTCCCCCATCACCTCGACCCGGCTGGCTCCGATCACCACGCCGATTCGGATCTCGGGTGCGAGAGTCGCCGGCGCCGGGACCGTCTCCGGGGTTTCCGGCGGGGTACAGGTCGCCAGCAGCGCCGCGCTGCCGGCGGTGATCGCCAGCAGCGCGCTGAGCTTCACTCGCCGGGCGCTCACCGCTCAACCACGATAGTTGCCGAATTTGAGCTCGACGCCGAAGTCCTGCCCACGGAGGAATGCGATCACGGTCTGAAGCTCGTCCTTCGAGGGAGCGGTCACCCGTACCTCGTCACCCTGGATCGAGGCCTGGACCTTCTTGAGGCCCTGGTCCTTGATCGCCTTCACCATCTTCTTCGCCGCGTCCGGGGGAATGCCCTGGGTCAGACCGATGGTGCGCCGCACGGAGGTACCGGCGCCAGGCACCAGGTCCCCGATCTGCAGGTTCTTCACCGGCACATTGCGCTTGACCAGCCTGGTCCGCAGCACCTCCAGCAGCTGATCCATTCGGAATTCATCGTCCGCGCTCAGCCGGATCTCGGCCTTGGTTCGATCGAACTCAATGGTGCAGTGTGTGCCTTTGAAGTCGTAGCGCTGGGCGATTTCCTTGAGGGCCTGGTTGACCCCGTTGTCCACTTCCTGGAGGTCGGCGCCGGTGGAGACGTCGAATGATGGATTGCTCGCCATGTCATCCCGAGGACAAGGTGTAACCGCCGATACCGCTTGCACTTTGAATGTAAGCCCTGACCCTCAAGTTTTCACCGTTCCGTCCGATGCCTGAAATGAAACTCCCAGGAAACTGCCCGATGGAAAACCGGATCCGACACCTGCTGGGTGGGGCTTCCGAAGCGCCACAGCCGCAAGCCGACGGCACCGCCGATCTGCCCGCGGGTCACGCCCTGCCCCCCGGCATCAACATGCTGACGCCGGTCGTCCTGTGCATCAACCGCGAGCTGCTCGTGTCGCTGCTTTCGGCGAGCATCCGGGAGATCCACCGCGACGTGCGTGCCCTGCCCGAGGGATACCCCGCCCACGAGCTGGCCGTGGTCGAGGCCTCGCTGGAGCAGCAGCGGACATTCCGGGCATGGGCTCGGGCGCACTCGGGCACCTACATCAGCATCGCCGTGTATCCGCTGATCGAGAGTGACGGGATCGACGATCCGGACGTTCCGGACGAGTCCTGAGTGTGACCGCGGCCACTTGACGGTTCGCGGCCGGTACCGTAGGTTGATCTCCGGCGGATGGATTTAGGGCCACTTGCTCCCGCCTGGGAGATTGCTCCCGAACCAAAGAGCTAAAGAGCCGTGGGATGACCCCCGCGCTCGTGGCCGCGGGGGTTTTTCGTTTGCACCGCCGCGCGACCCGAGGGAGACGTTTCAGGAATGAAGCGCTGCCCGATGATGTGTCGCTGTCCGCGCAAGTGCACCCCCCGCGGGGTGGACTGTGCCAGCGCACGTCCCGGTCCGGCGCACTGATTCAAGCCGCCGACAGACCGTCAGACGAAAGCCCGGGCCCGGTTCACCCAACGTGAACCGGGCCCTTCTGCATTCCGCAGAGCGGCGTCCACCACCGTTGACCGCAAGGAGCCAGACTGTGACCTACCGCCCAGACACCCTCGCCATCCACGCCGGCCAGGTGACCGATCCCGCGACCAACGCGCGGGCCGTGCCGATCTACGCCACCACGAGCTACGTCTTCAACAACACTGAGCACGCGGCGAACCTGTTCGGCCTCAAGGAATTCGGGAACATCTATACCCGGATCATGAACCCGACCTCCGACGTGTTCGAGAAGCGGATCGCGGAGCTCGAGGGCGGGGTCGCTGCGTTGGCCGTCGCGAGCGGACAGGCGGCGACGACGCTCACGATCCTCAACCTGGCCCGCACGGGCGACAACATCGTCTCGTCCCAGACTCTGTACGGAGGCACCTACAACCTCTTTGCCTACACCCTCCCGAAGTGGGGCATCACGACGAAATTCGTGGACATCCACAACCTGGAATCGGTCAAGGCGGCGATCGACGCCGGGACCCGCCTGCTCTTCGTGGAGACCATCGGCAACCCGCGACTCGATGTGCCGGACTTTGCCGCGCTGGCCGACATCGCGCACGAGGCGGGCGTCCCGCTGGTGGTGGACAATACCTTCGGCGCGGCTACCCTCGCCCGCCCCATCAGCCACGGGGCCGACATCGTGATCCACTCGGCGACCAAGTGGATCGGCGGCCACGGGACGGCGATCGGAGGCGTGGTGGTCGATGCCGGCAAGTTCGACTGGGCGAGCGCCACGTCCAGGACCCGCTTCCCCGAGTTCAGCAGCCCCGATCCTTCCTACCACGGCCTGGTCTACACCGAGGCCTTCGGCAATCTGGCGTTCATCCTCAAGCTCCGGGTACAGCTGCTGCGCGACCTGGGGCCGGCGCTCTCGCCGTTCAACGCCTTCCTGTTCCTGCAGGGTCTGGAGACGCTGCCGCTCAGGATCAAGCGGCACTCGGATAATGCCCTGGCGCTGGCGCGCTGGCTGCAGCGGGACTCGCGCGTGGAGTGGGTCTCCTACCCCGGCCTCGAGACCCATCCGGAGCACAAGAACGCCGCTCGCTATCTCGAGGGTGGCTTCGGCGGGGTGCTCACCTTCGGCGTGAAGGGCGGCCACGCCGCCGCGCGGGCCGTGATCGACCGGGTCAAGCTGTATTCGCTGCTCGCGAACGTCGGAGATGCCAAGTCGCTCATCATCCACCCGGCATCTACCACCCACGAGCAGCTTTCAGCGGAACAGCAGCGGGCGACCGGAGTGGTTCCTGAGCTGATCCGGATCTCCGCCGGACTGGAGGATGTGCGCGATCTCATCGCCGATCTGGACCAGGCGCTGGGCTCCGCCGGATCGGCGGCGGAGATCTCCCGGGACACGGTTGGAGCGACTCGATGACCGATCGACCGGTGATCATCAAGCTGGGGGGCGACGCGCTTGCCTCCCCCCAGCGCATCGTCGCGCAGGCCCGCCGTCTCGCCCGGCGGGCAGCCGACGGCCCGGTGCTGGCGGTCGCCAGCGCACGCCGCGGCGTAACCGACCATCTCCTCGGATTGGCCCAGGAGGTGGCCTCCGCCGCCGCACGGGGCACCGGGCCTGCGACCACATTCCGCGATGGGGGCCGGCGCGCGACTCGAGCCGAGGGTGACCGTGCCGTGGCCGCGGGTGAGGTTGTGTCGGCCTCGCTGCTGGCCCTGGCGCTGAACGAGTTAGGCGTTCCCGCCGTCTCCCTGGATGCCAGGGAAGCCGGAGTCGTAAGCCGGGGGGAGTTCGGCGATGCCCGCATCCGCCAGGTGGTCCCCCGGCGCCTGGAGCGCCTGTTGGGGCGCGGCATCGTGCCGGTCGTCACCGGATTCCAGGGCTGGCAGCGCGGCCGGGTGGCCACCCTCGGGCGGGGCGGCACGGATACCTCGGCGGTGGCCCTGACGCTGGCCCTCGGGGGCCAGCGCACCATCTTCGTGAAGGAGGCTCACGGACTCCGCACGGCGGATCCCAAGCTGGTGCCCGAGGCATACTGTATCCCCGAGGCACCGCATGCCTTTCTCTCCGCGCTGACCGCGGCGGGCGCGAAGGTGGTGCAGGCCGAGGCCGCGGCCTTGGCAGAGGAGCACGGCGTTCCGCTCGAGTTCTGGTCGCTGGAAGGGGATGCGGCGGACAGCGTGGTGGCCGAAGGAGCGGACCCCACGGGTCTCCGCGCGGTGGCCACCCTCTCCGACGACCGGTCCGCGAGCGTGACCGTCGTCACCGGGTCGGCACTCGAGCTGGTCCATGAAGCCGACAAGCTGCATGCGGCACTTGCCGCCATCGGGGTCACGCCGGGAGAGACGCGGACGGCGACCCACGGGCTTCGGTTCGTGGTGCCCGCCGCCCGGGTTGTGGAGGCGACCCGAGCGCTGCACACGGCGTTCGTGAGCTGTCGACCCGATCACGGCAGCCGCAGGGCATCGTGACCGTGTCTCTCGTCGCCCCGCCCGCCGCCGGCAGCTTCACCGGTGAACTCCGGCTGGGCGACTTCCGGACCGAATCCGGGGGCGTCGTGCGCGACGCCGTGCTCCGGTATCAGGTCCTGGGTGACCCCGCGGCCGGCAGACGCGAAGGATGGACCCTCGTATTCCACGCGCTCACCGGCAGTGCCAGCATCGAAGAGTGGTGGGGCCCGCTCATCGGCCCGGAGCTGCCGCTCGACCCTGCCCGTCGTCCGATACTCTCGGCCAACCTGCTCGGCAGCTGTTACGGATCCTCGGGGCCCGCCGAAATCACCGACGCCAGCTTCCCTGCCCTGACCTCGGCTGACCTGGCGCGGGCGCACATTCCTCTGCTCGCTCACCTCGGAATCCAGCGGCTGGCGCTGGTCTCGGGCGGATCACTGGGGGGAATGGTGACCCTGCAGTGGGGATTGCTCACGCCGGTCCCGGTAGACCGGCTGGTGGTGTTCGCGGCCCCTGCCCGCACCAGCGCCCAGGCAATAGGCTGGAACGCCGCGCAGCGGCTGGCCATCGAAGCCGACCCTCGCTGGGCCGGTGGGCGCTACCCCGCCGGACAGGGGCCGGCGGCGGGGCTGGCTGCGGCGCGTGCAATCGCGATGATCACCTACCGGTCGGTCGTTGAGTTCGACCTGCGGTTCGGCCGGCAGCAGACCCGCACGCCGGGCCGGTTCGATGTGGACCACTACCTCCGGCGCCATGGAGAAAAACTGGTCGACCGGTTCGACGCGCGATGCTATGTCAGCCTGATGGGCGCGATGGATTCCCACGATGTGGGGCAGGCCGAAGTGGCCGGTCGACATACCTCCCGGCGGGTTGGGAAGGTGATCGGTGTCGGCATCGACACGGACATTCTCTACTACCCCTGGGAAGTGAAGCGCTGGGTAGAGGAGTACCAGCGAGGCGGGGCCGATGCGCAGTATGAGGAGATCCACACCCCTTACGGGCACGACGCGTTTCTGATCGAATTCGAGCAGGTGGGGCGGATTCTGCGAGGTTAGGCGTCAGCCTTCAGTCTTTAGCCATTGGCCGCTGGCTCTCGGCCGTTGGCCGTTCGTGATTGGCCGTTGGCCTTACGATGGGTGCGACCCTCCCTGGTGCAAGCCGGGGAGGGTCGTGCCGCTCGGGGCAGCTAACGGCCAATGGCTAACGGCCAACGGCCTACGATAAGAAGCTCTCCAACGCCCTCGCCCGGCTCACGTGGCGCAGGCGAGTGAGGGCCTTCTCCTTGATCTGGCGCACCCGCTCTCGGGTGATCCCCAGTTGGCTGCCGATCTCTTCCAGCGTCATCGGCTCCGGGCCATCCAGCCCGAAATACAGGCGCAGGATCTTGGCCTCACGCTCCTTGAGCGTGGAAAGCACCTCTTCGATAGACTCGGTCAGGGCCTTTTCGAAAGTGTCGCTGTCGGGGCCGGCGTTCTGAGTGTCGGGCAGGTAATCGAGGAGCTTGTTGTCCTCGCCCGGAGTGAGGGGGGCATCGAGGGATAGGTGATTCTGACTGATGGACAGGGTCTTCTGCACCTCTTCCATCGAGATGTCCATGCCCTCGGCGATCTCGGCAGGCGTGGGCTCCCGGCCGAGTTCCTGGAGCAGCATCGAGGAGCGTTTGCCGATCCGATGAAGCGTGCCCGCGCGATTCAGCGGGACCCGGACGATCCGGCTCTGCTCGGCCAGCGCCTGGAGAATCGCCTGGCGGATCCACCAGACCGCGTACGAGATGAACTTGATGCCCTTGGTCTCGTCGAACTTGTGGGCCGCGCGAATCAGTCCGAGGTTGCCCTCGTTGATCAGATCGGAGAGCGAGACGCCCTGGTTCTGGTACTTCTTGGCCACCGACACCACGAAACGGAGATTGCTGCGGACCAGCTTGTCGAGCGCCTCGGCGTCCTTGACCCGGATACGCTTCGCCAGCTCGACCTCCTCATCCTGTGTGATCAGCGGGTACTTGCTGATCTCACGCAGATACTGGTCGAGCGAGCCTTCGTCGAATGACGACGAACCGCGCTTGCCACTGCCGACTCGCATGGGACGCATTGAGTATTGCCTCACCGCAGGCAGGAGGGAGCCTCTGTCAGAACCTTAGCCGGGCCCAAAAACCGGCGCAAGCGGGGGCTGCGGGCGAGTCATCAGCCTCCTACCGATCGCATGGCTGACCGGCCGCCGTTGACGGCCGACGGCCACTCCTGCTTCACGAATTGCCGCCATAGTTGTCGATCTGGGCCCGCTGCAGCCGTCCGGAGTAGTCCGCGTAGCCGACCTTCGTCTCGGAATAGAACTCGTAGACCTGCCAGCCTCCCTCGCGGTGGCCGTTCCCGGTCTGCTTGACGCCGCCGAAGGGAAGGTGCGCCTCCGCGCCGATCGTGGGGGCATTGATGTAGGTGATCCCGGTGTCCAGTTCTTCGAAGGCCCGGAACGCCGCCTGCACATCCCGCGAATAGAGTGAGCTCGACAGACCGTAGCGGACGTCGTTGTTCACCCGGATCGCCTCTTCGAGCGAGCCGATTCGGACCACGCTCAGCACCGGGCCGAAGACCTCTTCCTGCTCCAGCCGACTTCGGGGCTTCACACCGGCGAAGATCGTGGGCTCGAAGAACCAGCCGTGGGACAGCGCGCTCCGCCGGGGCCGACGCCCTCCGGTGACCAGCTCGGCCCCGTCCTTCGACCCGATCTCCACGTAGCGTTCGACCTTTTCGCGCGCTTCCTCGTGAATCAGCGGACCCACCTCGACCCCGGGTTTCCGGCCGTCGCCCAGCCTGAGCCGCCCGGCACGGTCGGCCAGCCGCGACAAGAAACGGTCGTGGATCTTCCGGTGAAGCAGCAGCCGGCTGGTCGCCGTGCAGCGCTGGCCGGTGGTCCCGAAGGCGCCCCACACCACTCCATCGAGCGCCAAGTCGAGATCCGCGTCGTCCATCACGATCAAGGCATTCTTACCGCCCATCTCGAGGGAGAGCCGCTTGTGCATCCGCCCGGCGACTTCTCCGATCAGGGCCCCCGTGCTGGTGGACCCCGTGAACGACAGCACGCGGACCTCGGGATGCTCTACCAGAGCCTTCCCCGCCAGTTCGCCCCGGCCATGCACCAGGTTGATCACCCCTGGGGGGAAGCCGGCCTCGAGCGCGAGTTCCACCAGCCGGTGAGCGGTATGGGGCACGTCCTCCGAGGGCTTCAGCACGACGGTGTTTCCGCAGGCCAGCGCGGGAAACATCTTCCAGGTGGGAATCGCGAGCGGGAAGTTGAATGGCGTGATCAGGCCGCACACGCCGATGGGCCGCCGCCAGCTCATCGCCCACTTCTGCCGGAGCTCCGATGGCACCGTGTGGCCGAACAGCCGCCGGCATTCGCTCGCCGCGTAGTAGGCGGTGTCGATCCCCTCCTGCACATCACCGCGGGTCTCGGCCAGGACCTTCCCCATTTCCCTGGTCATGCCGTCCGCGAGGGATTCCTTGTTCGTCTGAAGCAGGTCGCCGAGCCGTCGCAGCAGGTCTCCGCGGGCCGGCGCGGGAACCCGCCGCCAGCGCTCGAACGCGCGCTCGGCGGCGCGGACCGCGCGATCCACGTCGCCCGGTCCCGAGTCGGGAAACCGACCTATCAGGTCGCCGGTATCGGCGGGATTCCGGTTTTCGAGGTACTGGCCGGTAGCCGGAGCCACCCAGCCGTCCCCAATCAGGTTCTTGAAATTGGGAGCCATGGAGAATCAGGTGCAGGATGAGAAGGGGCGCTGGCGGCGGGACCCTCAGTGCGCTTCCACGCCGCCCGTCGGACAACTCCAGGTCCGCTGGTGTCGCGCGTAGCCGGTTCGGGGAAGCACCTCACGGGCCGCGAGTACCAGCCCCCAGAGCAGGACCAGTAGCGACAGAACATGGGCAACGCCGAGACGCCGCCGCCATGAGCTGACGGAACTCCACAGGCCGGCGACGGCCACCACGCCGATGGCGCCCA
>Ga0153915_10000364_pt1 | contig 41290 bp, 35 predicted proteins | sample Opewatmetagenome_2_FD_107003 | JGI IMG/M metagenome (GOLD analysis project Ga0153915, IMG submission 107003) | Freshwater wetland microbial communities from Ohio, USA - Open water 3 Core 3 Depth 3 metaG | ecosystem: Environmental > Aquatic > Freshwater > Wetlands | place: USA: Ohio, Lake Erie...
TCAGCGGCCTCTTCGGCGTCAATAGCATGCTGAATAAGCTTGGTGCTCTCAGAGCCTAGGAGGGAGCTAGTATTCTTCAACATGAATGCGCGCGCAGATTCGGTGTCAAGTCCGTCGACGGACTCTAGCAGATCCAACGATTGGATCTCTAGCGCGAAGTAGGCAGCATGCCCGCTCAAGAAAGTGAATACGTGATCTCTCAGTCTCAGCAGCGTCACAGGGGCCAAAAGGTCTTCGTGTTTCAGAACACTGACTAGCTCTGAGAGCCGTTTCTGTTCTGATAGTTCTTCTAGGACTCGTGTACTCTCATTGAAGTTGCCTGATCCCAATGCGTGAAGGAACCGGTCTACACTATGTGACAACCTGAGCCCCGGTCTATGTTGGCAGTCCTGCCTTTTCTAGATATCCGCGGGTCCATTACGACCTCTTGGACGCAGGAACATCACAAGGATCGGGGCTGGTTGGGTTTCCTCCACTCACACTTGACAAGTCTGGCCTACGAGCCTGTGCCACGCATCTTGTTGACAATGAAGCATTTCTGACGGTACGCCCTGTCATCCAATTCCGTGATGAAGTCTTCAAGCTTCTTGACCTTAGAGAACTCCTCGGAGATCCCTAGGTCGCGGACAGTGACAAAGGCTTTCTTCTTCTCAATGCGGACGTAGACTCCGCCAAGGCCTTCGTTGTGTTTCATGTACACGGGTTCTACCTGGTTCTTCACCCGGTAGAAGCCTTGTCTCCTTAGCATCCTGGTGAACATCATCATATGCAGTGTCTAGCCCTCCCGGCGGCAGACGGTTTGACCTGTAAACGCATCCGTAATATAAACACAGTGTGAGTACACGCTGATGACCGGCTGCGGGCCAAACGTGGCAGTTCTGCCTCTTGGTTGACACACATGTTTGGCGCGGAACATTCTAACGTGTACTGCACGACTAGCACGTTGAAGCGTGTACACCCGCAGGATTCTGCCTCCTATGGCAGTCCTTCGCCAACGAGCTAACTTGCCTGCTTTCCCTCGAAAGTGACAAGAAGGCAATGGTTAAATGCGGCAGAACCGCTCGACCTCGAAGGCGGGAAATCATCATGGATCTCTGGGTCTCAGCAGTGCTAGTTACCCTCGTTAGTGTTCTTATTGCGGCGGTGTCCACCGTCGCCACAATGAAGCTGGTTGATACTAAGAAGCTCAAGTCTGACATGGAGGAAGTCAAGGAGTGGCAGAGGAAGTTCAAGATAGCTCGGGAAACGAAAGACCCCCAAGCTCTTCAAGAAGTGATAGATAGCCAGTCGCGGATCATGCAGATACAGACCTCCATGATGGGTGCACAGTGCAAACCCCAGTTGATATTCTACATTCCATTCCTCATCATCTGGGCGGTGCTCAACTCAGTGTTTGGTGCTTCACCTGTCGCCATACTTCCATTCAATCCACAGAAGGCCCTGCCGTTTCTAGAAGGTTATCTGGGCGTGAGCGTGCCTGGTAGTGGCTTCGGTTTGTACTTCTGGAGCTGGTACATGTTGACTGCCTTCGGTCTCGGCACGCTCATCCGGAAGGCATTCAACCTTGGTTTCCCCTGAAACGCTCAGCCGATTAGTGCGTGTCATGATCAGCCCAGCAATGTTTCTTGTCAGCCTCTAGCTTAGGCACTCTGGTCAGAAAGGTGTTTGGCCTTCCCATATCTAGGTGCTTGCCTACGCCGACTTGGCAGCAGAGACCCACTCATACATGTTTTCTGATCAGCTTGGACGCCTCTATCCAGAACGTAGCAGCGAATGAGGCGACTACGACGAGCAACCAATCCGACACTTCCAGATAAGTTGTCTTCAACTGGATTTGTAGAAACGGCACAGCTGTGACCAACAACAGCATGATTATGGCTATCAATCCCCACAGGGTCATGATCCTATTTGACAATAGTCCTTGTCTGACAAGTGGCTCTCTCTCGGACCTCGTGTTGAAGGCTAGAAAGACGTGAGTCAATACCCACGTAGCAAAAGCCGCTGTCTGTGCATATACGAGGTTTCCTGTTCTGTAGTAGGTCAGGAGGTAGCAGAGAGACACTGCCGCAAAGAGGCATAACGCACCGACAAAGATCCCTGTTAGAGTATGTCTGTTCAGAACTTTCTCCTTCGGGTCTCTAGGCGGGCGCTTCATGATGTCCGGTTCCATGCCCTCTGCGACGAACCCGCTTGAAGCGGCAAGGTCCATGAACATCTCCAAGAGGATGATCTGAATTGGAGCGAAAGGTAGTGGCACTGCAAGGAGAATTGGCAGTAAGAATATCAAGATGAGGGCAACCTTGACCGAGAGATAGTATCGGATGCCTTTCCTAAGATTGTCGAAAATCTTTCGACCCTCTCTGACTGCGCCTGCAATGGACACGAAGTTGTCGTCTGTCAATATCATATCAGCGGCTTCTTTGGCTGCATCGGTGCCCTTCACCCCCATGGCGATGCCGATTGCCGCCTCCTTCAGAGCAGGTGCATCATTCACTCCATCCCCAGTGACGGCGACGACTTCTCCCGTCTGCCTGAGGAGCCTGACTATCCTCAACTTGTGTTCTGGTGTGATTCTGGCGAATACCGATACTGTCTTGAGCGCCTCTTTCAGATGATCGTCGTCGAGCGACGAAACCTGAGCTCCTGTGAGTGGTCCTTCGTCATCGGGTATGCCAACCTGAGTCGCTATCGCTTTCGCAGTTTCGGGGTGGTCGCCTGTCAGCATTATGACCCTTATTCCTGCTGCCCTGCATTCAGCAATGACGCCCGGTACTTCAGGTCTAGCAGGATCGCTGAAACTAACCATTCCAGCGAAGGTAAGATTCCTCACATACGCTTCACGTTCTTCATCCTTGTCAAGAGTGCGATATGCGACTGCAAGTATTCGTTCACCACCCGAAGCGATTTGAGTCGCGGCCTCGGTCACCTTGGCGAGCTCTGAGCTGGTGAAACTGACTTCTCTATCTCCCAGCAGAGTCTTCGATGATCTTTCTAGGACAGCCTCAGGCGCTCCACTTGAGTAGATAGTTCTCTTGTCTTCCTTAGCATACACATACGAAGCCATCTTGGTCTTGTTGTCGAAGCTAAACTCGTCAACAAGGACGTATTCAGCCAAATCACTGACTGCAAGTCCAACGTCCTTGGCCGAGTTCGCTAGGGCCGCTCCCATTGGATTGGAGCCCTTCAACCTCTCATACTCCATGGTCATCTGAGCCCGCGTTGCGAGGACTGCCATCGTCACTAGTTTCTGTACAGCAGGGGATACTGAAGGCAGTGTCAACTCATGATTGCTGAAGACATGCCCGAGTTTCATTGAACTCTCGGTCAGTGTTCCAGTCTTGTCTGTGGCAATCACTGTAACGCTTCCAAGGGTCTCTGACGCTCTAAGACGCTTAACAAGAGCATTCTTCTTTGAAAGGGCATATGTACCGACGGCTAGGACCATTGTGATCACAATCGGCAGCTCTTCAGGGATCACAGCAAAGGAAAGCGACAGACCTGTCAAGATCATCGTCTGAAGTGGTTGTCCTCGCAAATAGCCAAGGACTGGAATCAGGACACTGAAGAATATCGCAATCCACACCAGAGTTTCGCTAAGCTGCTTCATTGCGTCCTGAAGAGGCGTTGGAGGCTCCTCGGCTTCCTCAGTCAACTCTTGGACTCTGCCGAGCTCGGTACTCTTTCCGGTGGAGGTAACGACAGCTACTCCTTCACCCTGAGCGATTAGAGTTCCAGCCAAGACCATGTTCGTGAGATCTGTCAACTGGGCACTAGCTGGCATGACTACTTCGGCATCCTTCATGACAGGTAGAGACTCGCCAGTGAGTGATGATTCATCGAGCTGAAGACCATATGCTTTCAGCAACCTAGCATCGGCGGATATGCGCTCTCCGATGCTGAGTACAAGAATATCGCCAGGCACTATCTTCGCTGAGGATATCTCAATCAGCTCTCCACCGCGAATCACATTGGAAGTTGGAGATGATAGTTCCTTTAGGGACTTTACTCCTTGGTCAGCCCTGTACTCGTTGTAGACCTCTACCAGAACGAGAACAATGATTATCGAGAATATGGTGGCAGCATCGAGAAGCGTCCCGAGCACACTGTACAGGACTCCCACAAAGATAAGGAGCAATATCATCGGCTCAGTCGCTTCTTCTTCTAGTTCTTCCAGGAAGCTTTCCTTTTCCTCCTCGATTAGTGAATTCTCCCCATACTTCTCAAGCCTAATCTCGGCTTCCTCAGAGGTTAGTCCTTTCCTTGGGTCAGTATCAAGCGCAGCAAGGACTTCCTCAGCATCTTGCGAAGCCCATGCAGTGGTTCTGTTCGCAGTGTCCATCGGAAGATTCCCTCAACCTAATCGGTTCTGCCTGAAGGCACGTCAATATTCCCGACTTCTTATCTTTTCTGCAGCGCCATGGATTCAAGCGAAGCGACCCAGTTCAAAACAGTCATATTGAGGAAACGCAATTGCCAGAGGTATGACTTCTGAGTCTGCTAAGGTCTACTTCGGATCGGTCAAGCAAGGGAACAGAGGCAAGTTTGCCTCCTTTGCCGCGAAAGTTGATGAAGTTGTCAAGAAGCTTGACCTGTCCACTATCGAGAAGAAGGACAAGGTTGCCATCAAGATGCATCTGGGGTATGAGGACGGCTACCAGACACTGCCTGTGTTCTTTGTGCGTCGAATAGTCGAGGCAGTGAAGAAGACTGGAGCATTCCCCTTCATAACTGACAATCCCACATCAGTCTACAACGCCGTTAATCGAGGATACACGTCTGAAACCTGTGGGTGTCCTCTAATACCATTTGATGGAGTGAAGGACAAGTACCTCTACAAGACGCAGATTGATTTCAGAGGAGTAGACACTCTCGAAATGGGTGGTGTTCTACACGACTCTGATGTGCTGATAGATTTGGTTCATGCCAAAGGTCACAATACGTGTGGATATGGAGGAGCAATAAAGAACCTTGCCATCGGAGGGTTCTCGGCGCAGAGTCGATGGCAGAAATACCACAATATCTGGGACGCGATTCCCTACTGGGACTCCAAGAAGTGCACACCGGGTCATGCCAAGAAGCTCGTTGAATCATGTCCTGACCGTTGCATTAAGTACAAGGAAGTGGAGCACGAGCTGAAGCTCGAGTTTGATATGTGCAACCAATGTATGAAGTGCATTGAGGCGGACAAAGGTGTAGGTTCTCTTCAGCTGAAACAGGAGAGCTTCTCTCTCTTTCAGGAAATGATGGCCATTGGCACAAGCAAGGTGTTGGAGAGGTTTCCGCCGAACAAGAGGTTCTTCATCAACTTCCTCATTGACATAACAGCTTACTGTGATTGTTGGGGAATAGGGCAACCCGCCGTCGTGAACGACATTGGTGTGCTCGGCAGCAAGGACATTGTTGCGATAGAAAAGGCCACGCTGGATCTCATTGCGAAAGAGGGTTTGATAGAATCGATGATACCTCTCTACTTCAGGCCGAACCTCGATCCTAAAACGAACCTGCATCCGTTCGCAAGGATTCACGGGCCGATGAAGGACCCTTACATCGTGGTCGACTACGCCCAGAAGCTAGGTCTGGGGACGAAGAACTACGAGCTGATTGAGGTGTTATCGCCCGTCTCGACGCTAACAATGAAAGCGCCAACGCATGTGTCTGAGATTGAGCCTACGTTCTTCTGAGCCTCTCGGGTCGCCCAAGAATACACTGGCCTCCGCTAAGGCATGGGGCTTCTTGCACAGCTTCAGAATAGGTGTGCGCTCCGATGGCGATGGTTGCTGTGAACCAATGTCTAATATGGTCTAGAGGGACAGTTCCTTTACCGATGGAACATGGCGATTCTAAAAGAACCCTATCTAATGCCTTTGGGCTGCACCTGCCTGGCGGTCGCGATTCTCTTGGACCATTTTGTGCCCGGCGATGGCATACTCGATTTTCTCATTGGCGTGCTGACCGGGATGTCGATTGTGCTAAACTTGGTGGGTCTGTACAGAAGCCGGAAATAGTAGCGACCTTCAGACGATGGTTGAGGAGTCAGTATCTAGTCCTCGACCTCGCAATAGACTGGCTTCGGGCGGAAGAACGAGAGCAGGTCGACGTACCCCCCGGCATCAACAGCAAACATGATGCCAGTTCGCTGGACCTACAAACTGCAGAGCCGGCTTCTTGCGGAGTTCGAATCCTATAAGACGGCTGTCATCAGAGGCACCACCATTACCTATGCGAAGTAGGAGGCAGAAGAACGCATGTCAAACAAGCCTGACCTTGCTCTAGCGCTCGAGCTTCTCAAGAACCCAAAGTATCCCCGAACAGCCAAGTACGATCCGGAATGGCTGGTGGGGTTGGACATGGGCTGCCCCACGTTCTGGCTGCTCGAACGCCTGTGCGAAGCGATGGAACTCAGACCTGGCATGCGAGTCCTCGACCTAGGATGTGGGAAGGCAGGCGGGTCGATATTCTTGGCAAAGGAGTACGGCTTGCAGGTCTGGGCTGCAGACCTTTGGATCAGTCCAAATGAGAACTGGCAGCGGATTCGTGACGCAGGACTTGAAGCCCATGTCTTTCCGATTCGAGCTGAGGCAAACAAGCTGCCCTTTGCTGAGCAGTTCTTTGACGCAGTCATTGCCGTCAACTCGTTGTTCTTCTTTGGTACAGACGATGTGTACCTCCGACACCATCTGGTGAACATTGTCAAACCCGGTGGTCAGTTTGGGATAGTTGTACCCGGATTCTACAATGAGTTTCAGGGTGACCTACCTGCAACTGTCCCAGACCATCTCAAGGTGTATTGGGAATCCTGTATGCTATACACTTGGCATTCTGCTGAGTGGTGGAGGCGGCATTGGCTTAAGACCAACCAAGTAGAAGTCGAGCTGGCGGACAACTTTCCGGACAACGAGGGCTATCAAACGTATCTTGACTGGGAGAGGATCATACGCTACAAGGAGAAACTTGCCGAAGACGATGCAGGTCGAAACATCACTTTCGTTCGGCTCGTTGCCCGCCGCAGGACGTAATCTGCCGCCAAGGACAATATCAGATTCCACTACTCTCCACATCAGCCGCCATCTTTGTTATAAGCCAAAGCTATGAACGAGTATCGAAGTCGTCTGTATATGGGGGCGTCGAGCAAGCGGTGTCAGACCCATCTGAACCGCTCGAACCGAAGTGTGCCTCAGTGCGCAATGCGAGGAAAGCGACAATGCTCGAGCGGTGAGTGTGTGATGGTGCTTCACTCATGGCAGCGAAGTTCAACTAAGGGCGCCACGGGTATGGTGGTCTTGGGCGTCCTGTTGTTGTTGTTGGCCAATGCTGCGCCCGCGTCTGCGGACGCAGACCGCTATACAGAGTATTTCGATACTACCATCTACGAAGATGCTGCGATGACAAACGTCACAGGTTGGGGGTCTGGGGCTATTCGGTTACCTCGAGAGGGCCTGGCGACTATGGGCCGTTGCGACATGCCCGCCGATGGTTATGGAGTGGCAATAGCAGATAACATTGCATACGTGGCCGATACGTGGTCAGGGTTGCAGCTGGTCAATATCACTGATCCCGACCAACCCAGCCTATTGGGCGGCTGCGACACACCAGGTCGGGCAACTGCCGTGACAGTGGCAGGTGGCATTGCGTACGTTACCGATGATGCTTTGGGGTTGCAGCTGATTGATGTCACGAATCCCCTTCAGCCGCTTATAGCTGGAGCCTGTCAGGTTCCCATTGTAAGTGATGTGGCGGTTTCTGGCCGCATTGCTTGGGTGGCCGCCCTGAATTCGGGTCTCTTGGCCATCGATGTTACCAATCCCGACCAGCCCGTCCTGCTGGGCATATACACCACTGGTAATCCTGTACATGCGGTGGCAGTCTTTGATGGCATCGCCTACGTAACTGTGTTTGGTGAGGGGTTGACACTGATCAACACCACGAATCCTTTCCAGCCAGTGCTGCTGAGCAGCTGTAATACGCCCGGATCTGGAGAAAGGGTTGTGGTAGAAGCAGGCATCGCATACATTGCCGATGGATCTTCTGGCTTGCAGTTGATTGACGTTTCGAACCCCTTAGAGCCTAGTCGGGTCGGCAGTTACGACACTGTCGGCGATGCGATAGCCGTGGCGGTAGTTGATCGTTTCGTCTACGTTGTCGACAATAACTTGGGATTAGTAATCATTGACGCAACAACTCCGAGTCGTCCATTGTTGCTTGGCGGTTACGATACGCCCGCAATGCCGATGGGGGTAGCCGTGGCCCAGGGCATTGCCTGCATCACTGATGGGTCGTCTTGTCTGATTGTGCTAAAGCCGGAGTCCGACTTGGGCGAGGATTTCAAGCCTGTGGCAGTCGCTCAGTCGCTTAGGGTATTCGATAGTGGGACTGGCTTTATTGCGCGAGCCACTTTGTCATGTTTTCCGTCCTTGCCGACCGGAACTGCAATCGTCTTCGCTTTCTCAGTCGACGACGGTGCTCATTGGGAAACTGTCACACCTTACGACGAGCACATGTTCACGTATGTGGGTTCCCGTCTGCGTTGGCGCGCCGTCCTAACCTCGAGTAATCCGCTACTAACCCCTGTCATGACTTCCTTGGCCATCACAGTGACTGTCGCGGAATATGTAACCATTGACACAACTGTCCCGATAAGTACGACCTCGTTCACGGTTTCACCTTGGTGGGAAGGCCTCCCGTTGAGTCCTATCAGTCTGGTAGTGACATCTTGTGCAGTCGCTATCATTGTGATAGTGTCCTGCATGATAGTACGTGAGAGTCGCAGCCAAGAAATCGTGGGCTCCCTCTCGTCTTGAAACCTTTGTGAGGACCGCCGTTGGGTTCATCGGCTGCCATATGACATAGCCTACTGTGCGCGCTAGGGTCGAAGCAATCATGACCTTGATCTCGCCAATTGCCGGTCATATATCTCATGAGAAGGTCAATGGTATTCAAAAGAATGCGCTCATCGCTTTGGTGAAGGACAGCCAAAACAGTTTTCACGCCAGTCCTGCAACAGTGGATGCCGAAAGTGCAGTGCCAGTAGTCGTTTCTTGTTTGGTTCTCCCCCTCGCATGTTTCCGTCTGAGGGGGACGTCTGCCATTCAGGCTGAGTCGGCCGAACCTGACCTCCTATGCGGACCGAGCTGGTTGGTACGACCCCGTCTTGGCTATGGTCTCCCATTGACTCAGCCGAAGAACGCTTAATACTACTCACTGCCATATACTCTTGGGACTTCGTCCATGTGAGTCGTCGCATGATTCTCGCATGGATCCAAGAGCGTGTCAGTTGTGACAAGTGAATCTGAGTCATTTGCCTATCTCAACCCCGAAGAACGCCTGAAGAAATACAAGGAGTTCTTGGCTTCTCTGGAAAGGGAGGACGCGGCAGAACGACACAGACATGCTGGCCGTCCATCAGGACCTCAACCAAAGGTAGCGCCTGCCCGACAGGAATCCGCCCGGGCAGACTCACATGATGGGCGTGGAATACCCAGCCTGAAGCTCCGTGGCACAGTATCGGGCCGACAGAAGGAGTCAGAGGCAAAGGCCGGAGACGAGAGGAACCGTGTACTGTTGCGAGTCAAGCAGCGGGCTGTTGAGTCAGAAATAGACGAGGTCCGCAGAGAGAAGGCTCAGCTCGAGAGGAAGCTCGAAAGAGGGCATATTAAGCAGGAAGCGTATCAGCAGGAACTAGAGCAACTCGTAAAGCGGGGTCAGGCCCTGCTTCGTAGAAGGCTCGATGTTGCCAAAGAGCTGAGCGAAGTTGTCGAGGACTAGACGCAAGAGTGTCAGCGTGCTTGGCTTTGGAGACAGCTTGACTGCTGGAACACCAGGTTATGACCCCACAACTGGCTACGGAAATCAGCAGTCACAGTATGGATATTGGCTTGTCAGGAGGGCAAGAGAAGAGCGACAGCTGGCTCTAAGGTTCGACAATCAAGGTGTTCCAGGAGAACTTGCCCGACATATGCTGCAACGTTTGCACAGCATCTTAGACAGAACTGACTATGCCGTCGTCATCATTCTCGGCGGCAGCAACGACTTGGGCTGGGGCGATGAACCGGACAGAGTATTCAGCTACCTGAGCGACCTCTGGCAGCGTGCGCTGGATACGGGTTCGGGTGTGATTGCGTGTACTATACCGCCTATCGGAATGCCCTATCCTCCGCTGCAGGAGGCCCAGATCCGACTCAACGAGATGATAACTGAAGGATTGCGAGGGCGGGATTCTGAACTTGTCGTCGACCTCTTTGCAGCACTGTCCGACGAAAGAGGACTGCTGCGGCCAGAGTTCGACAGTGGTGATGGCCTCCACCTAAGTGAATATGGGTATAGACAGATGGGTGAGAGGATCTGGGCGGACGGTGCCAGGCGAATGTTAGACTCATCTCACGGTTTCTAGTTCCATCGGTTGCTTTTTCTTGTAGGGCATCATCAAGGCTCCCAAGCAGAATACAATCACACAAAAAGGAAATACGCCCGGTCACCAGAGGCGTTGTAGTAGCAGGAGGACCTGCTGTGAGTACGAAGCGCCGACTCCCAAAGACAAGTCGACTGGCCTTTGTCAGCACTGTATGCGATATGAGCAGGCGCGGCGATATCGATGCAGTCATAGACACCTTCGAGGGCTACTGGAGAGACAAGACTCGCTATCCTTGGCACAACACCTACGTAATGCTGGAAAAGTACTGGGCACTGGAGAATCCCGAAACGGATGTATCGGAAACACTACTGCTACTACGGGATGGCGTGTTCGGAGCCCTCGGACTTCACTCGCTGAGTCTGCCCATTGAGATGTCGACTCAAGAGATCTTGAGGAGAATCGTGAAAGGACGCTCATGGAAAGACTCACGCCGGTCCGCCAGAGAATACCTCTCTCAGGTCGTTTCTGACATGATCGAGCAGGGTCAGATCGCTCATCTCATCCCTTTGGCACTGAAGCATGATGGGCTGGGATTCCTATTGCCCTCGCTAGAAAAGGCTCGACTTGACGAGTTCCGGAATGCACGACCAAAGATAACACGCGGTAAGCTCGACCTTAGACCTCTCTCAAAGTCGGTCATCGGCCGGACACTCCTGAGGCAGCTATCGACAAAGAGGGAAATGCTTGCGGTGGATGACCCCCAGGTGGGGCAGGCGGAAGAAGCGTATGAACACATGCTCTTAGACCTCGAAGTGGGTGAAGGCGTAGCGACTCTCTCTCCTGAAGATACTCTGCAGGTGACAATAAGCGGCGAGCCACTTGAGGAAACGACAGAGAGAAAGCAGGTTCGAGGGGTCCTTCCACTTACCCCTGGGGTGCAGACTAACCTGACAGAGTATGTTGGATCGCCCGCTGATACGCAGAGTGCCGAAATGTCTGATGTTGCTGAGGTCAGAAAGCGCGAGAAACGAAAGAAGGCTGAGCCAAACAAGGGAAGTGAGGCGTCGTGACTGCGGTGGCAAAACGCAAAGCGGCTACAAAAAGGAAGGCGAAGCCGCCGAGCCTAGACGAGATTGAGGCTACCGCTCTCGCCGACCTTCGAGATATTGCATGGCGTCTTGACTCTCCCGACATGGCAGAGATGTATGACGCGGCTGCTAGAATGTCTACATTTCCTGTGACAAGGTCTCTGCTGCCTAGGGCAATGAGCGCTATCAAAGCTGACGACCCAATTGTCCGGAAGGCCGCCTTGGGAATGGCGGGAATGAATGCTTACGGCTCATATGTCAATGAACTAGTGACACTGATGAAGGGTGTGAACCCGGCTGATCGTGAGCAGGTCCTGCAGGTTATCGAACAAAGAATGAGGCAGACCGGGGGACTTGTTTCCACGTCGGAGCAGAAGCGATGGGTCGACGCGCTTGAAGGACTTGGCAGAGAGCACCAGCCAACGGTCTGCGGCATCATGGCACTTCTGGGACCGCAAGGGACTCAGTGGGTAAGAACGCTGATTGCTGACAGAGTAGAAACCTTGCATCCCGGTGCAGTGCAGAGACTCACTGCCTTCACTGAGCCGACTCGCGGCGCATTGCTGAAGAGTCTGTGTCAGAAGTCTGCAGAGAAGAAGCGTGAGCTACTGCCATATATCTGCGGGCTGATTGACACAAAGACGATTCAGTACCTCGCACCTTTTCTGAAAGCGGGCGATTGGCATGACAGGTCTGAAGTGGCAGAAACTGTGGGCAAGCTGGGTATCATCTCCCCGGTAGGAATTGTGATGGACATAGTTGCGGATGCTGATTGGCGTGTGAAGCAAGCGTTCTTGAAAGACCTGAACATTGCATCGTCGAAGTTTGCTGCCCTACTGAAGGTTCTTGGATACCTAGTTGGGGACTCACACACAAGAGTGGGAGGACTGGCTGAGAGATGCCTGCTTAGACTGGGGTCAGAGCCGTGCCGTGGTTCTACTATCGAGGCGCAGCAGAAGAGGATCGAAAAGGAGTTCAGAGCGCATCTTCTGAAAGCAGCAGACGCCAACAAGGACATCCAGTCAGGCTGGCTTGGTGTTAGTCTGGTTGAAACATCTCCTATTCCAGTCTTCTCTGAGCAGGAAGAAGAGGAGACCAAGGGTATCGAGAGAGCCCAGGGCGTGAGTCTTGAGGACATTGGTGGTCCTCGCCCGGGTACAACGCCAGAATCCCAGAAAGACAGTCGCCTTGACTTGATGGCCGCTCTCATTGGCGCTCGCAAAGCCGCTAAAGCTCCAGAGTCTCCTCCGAAGCAAGAACCTTCATTGGCCGAAGAAGCCCCTCCTCTGCCGGTTTCTGGTTCGACTGCAACAGACCGGTTTATGATGTTGCTGAGAAGTATGACAGCGATATCTGGGAAGGAGGTCTCCATCTCGAAGCTGAAGGAGAACGCCGTCTCATCAGGAATGACAGACCATGAGTTCGACACTACGCTGGAACAGCTCGAGCGTGATGGGATTGTTTATCGCTCGAGAAAGGGCTCAGTGAGTATTGTTGATATGGAAGTCTAGGCCAACGTACCCAATCTTCGCGGACCACTGACCATTTTCGATAGGCAAAGACTAATCTGTTATGCCCCCTACACCCACTGACGGCTGAGGTGCCGCAAATGGTGGAATCGACGCTCATCAAGGGTGGCCTTGTGGTGACAGGGGACTCTCAGGGCCGAGTGATCCCTGGTGGATTCGTGAGGATCGAGGGAAACAGGATATCCGAGGTTGGCAGGGGGATCCCCCGCCTGAAGTCAGATACGACCATCGACGCATCGAAGAACGTGATTATCCCGGGTCTGATAACCGCCCATACACATCTCTATGGTATTCTTTTGAGAGGAGCAACCCTTGGCATCGAGCCACCCACGGACTTTGCTCAAGTCCTTCAGCGCGTGTGGTGGCCTCTTGACGAAGTGATGAGCGTCGAAGATGCGAGGTCCAGTTCTCTTGCTGCTTCTGCAGACATGCTCCGAAACGGTTCTACGTTTTTCGCCGACACCTACTCAGGCCCAAACTCGATTGATGGCGTGTTGGATGCTATCTCGGATGCCGCCCGGAATGTGGGTATCCGTTCAATGCTGTCGTTTGAAATCACTGAACGCAACAGTCCCCAAGAAGCGGAACGCGGCCTGCAGGAGAATGTGCGGTTTGCTCAGCGCTGTTTCAAGGAGAAAGGCCTCTCGTCAGCGATGATGAGCCTGCACGCCTCGTTCACGGTGAGCGATGAGCTCATCACAAGGGCAGTGACGCGGGCATCTGGTCTCGAAATCCCTGTGACCATCCATACTTCTGAGGGCTTGGTGGACGTCTATCACAATCTCGAGAAACATGGAGAAAGGACAGTTGAACGCCTGGACAGACTCGGCGTGTTGCGACGTCGTACTGTACTGGCTCACTGTGTACATGTCACTGCGCCAGAGATTGAGATAATGGCGCGGCAGGGTGTGGGTGTGGCGCATAACCCAATGAGTAACATGCTCAATGCGGTTGGCACTTCACCAGTGCCCGGCATGCTCGCGCGACGAATCCCGGTCGGTCTAGGCAATGACGGTTGGATCTATGACCCATTCGAAAACATGAGGTGTGCGTTCACTGTTCATCGACTTGCGGCATGGAACCCCAGTGTCATGACTGCCGAACAAGTATTCAGGATGGCAACGATTGATGGCGCCCGATGCTATGGGCTTGACAGGGAGCTGGGCAGCATCGAAGCTGGAAAAGTGGCAGACATTGTTCTCCTTGGTGTCTCTAGGGTGCCAACGCCACTCGATGCCGGTTCGGTCATTGGTCATCTAGTCAACACGTTCGGCGGCAGGGACGTGGAACGAGTCATTGTTGATGGAAGAACCGTTGTAGACCACGGGCGGTTGTCACTGATCTCAGATGACGAAGTCGCAGGTAGATGTCAGAGGACGGCTCAGGACTTGTGGTCAAGACTATCCAAAAGAATAACGAGGAAACAATGAGTCGCAGAGGAGAAGTCCATTCGTATAGAAAGAGGATACAGGGGCTGATGCCCCTGATCACTCTACTTTCTCTTCATGCAGACGACTGCGCCGAGAATGACAACAACACCGACTCCAATCCCGATGAGCAGGATGTTGTCTTGAAGCATCACGATGAGGTCATTTGGAAGACCCTCTCGAATGATTTTCAGATTGAGGGTTTCAGTGGAGCTCGTTGCGTTAGTAATATGCCAAGTATACTCGGCCAAGAACCCATCAGACTTGAGATAGGATGCTTCAATGGTAATTCTTTGGCCAACCGGCGTGTATGCCAAAGCCATTCCCCAATAGGCCGAATTAGTGGTAAATGTGGTTGAGTGATTCCAAAGAGCGCTGGTCTGTACAACCTCAGTCATGAGTGTCCAATTGCCGATTGGGACGGCCAAGTGTCCTCCGAACAATGCGAGACCTAAGAACAGGACTCCGTACAAGCCGATGGTAGTGCCATTAGTCCACATCACATCAATGTCAACAACTGGTACCTGAGCCCAGTCTGTGACGACATTGGGTATCGAGGGGGGAGTATCTGTAACATTCATGTATATGCCCTCGTGGAGGCTAATGTCCTCATCAACGTTGACGGCATCAAATGTAAAGTTGAACTGATTAGTTTTCGCAACTCCCCATAGAAGACCTTGCGAGGTCGCCGCAGCGACCGGGGAAACAGCAAACATCAAGACGGTAGCCGTAGCTACCAGCCACACATACGCCCGTTTCATGTTGTTCCACTCTTCTGGTATTACTTCACTAGTGCCAGGCATCGGGTCGACGGGACTGCAGAAAAGTCTTCGCCTCATCTCCTTCGCGGGACTATTCCGGGACGTCTTTTCTAAGGAAGCATGCACCGCCAAATCAGTTGCGCGCCCGGCATCTGTGTATCCTACCTTCTTCGTAAGTGTGGCTACGACATTGACGGACACTCCCGGACCGACATACATGGTTCTATCCGTATTCATGACCATGATCCTCTTCGGAGGGCTTTCTCCTGCCCCGGAAATCTCTGCCATTTTCGTGCACGATGGATATCAGTCAGCACATGGATGCACCGGGCCACTGCACCACCAACTCTCAGATAGGAGGTCATGCGCCTATCCCTTTTGCCGCCAGTAATGTACGTTGGCCTTATGGTGTGCTATGAAGGCCGCGACCCACGCGACCGTTGCCCATTAGTCCAGAAAAAGGATGCAGGGGCTGGTCCCCCTGATCATTTCACTTCCTCTTCATGCAGACGACTGCACCAAGAATGACAACAACACCGACTCCAATCCCGATGAGCAGTATGTTGTCTTGTATCATCACGACAAGGTCGTTCGGCAGACCCTCCTGGATGACACTGAAACTAAAGATCTGAGCTGAGCTGGTCGCATTTGTGACCGTTATGGTGTACTTGGCCAGGAACCCGGTAGACTTGAGGTAGAGCGCTCCAATGGTGGCTCTCTGACCGCTTGAGGTGGCTGTGAGAGACATCCCCCAGTAAGCTGAATTACTGGTGAATGCTGTTGAGGTATTCCAACCAACCGTGGTTTTGACGACTTCAGTCAGGAGCGTCCAATTGCCTATTGGCACGACCATGCGTCCTCCGAACGCTGCAAGACCTATGAACAGGAGCGCATACAAACCAATAGAGGTCCCATTGGTCCACTTCATGTCCACGGTAACAGTCGGCACCTGAGTCCAAACTGTGATGACATTGGGTATCGTGGGGGGAGCAGCTGTCACAATAATGTACATGCCCTCATGAAGGCTGAGATCTTCCTCGGGATTCGTAGCATCCATTGTGAAGTTGGCCTGATAATCATCTGCAACTCCCCAGGAAAGATTCTGCGATGTCGCCGCAGCTACTGGAGAAACAGCAAACATTAGCACGGTAGCCACGCTGACTACCAACACAAGCGTGCGTCTCATATTCTTCCTCTCTTTTTGTGCCACATAACTAGTGGTGGGCAAACGGTCGACGGAGTTGCAGAAAAGCTTTCGCCTCATTTCCTTCGCAGGACGGTGTTACAATCCACTCTTTGAGCAGACTCATCGCTCATGAGAACCTTCGGGTGTTAACATCGGCAGCTGGAAACGAAAGGAACGTCACTAGATACTTAGTAAGGCCAGCACCTCCCAATGTGCTTCATGTGGTTACTTCTCGACATGCAGGTTCGCGAGTCGCAGTCTCTTAATTGCCTGACAACATCTCTTCGTCGTCGAAACCGGCCTCAGGGTTCCACGACGGATGTGTTGTGTTCGCTCGGTGCCCAATTCGTGCACGACTCAACAGGGTTTTGAGCTTGTTCGCTCCTCATTTTGCCAACTATGTCTGGCGAGAAACTAGGCTACAATTACGATGGGCCCATCTTCGACGCCCACTCTCATGCAGCGGATGAAACCGCTTTGAAGCTGATGATGGAGGTCGCCGCACAGTATGGCGTAGAGAAAAGACTCCTCATCTTGCACAGTGCCAAGCCCGCTGCATTCGAAGAGAAGTACTCCGGTCGTCTCGTTTTTGCCAGGTTTCTGATGATATCGAACTTGCGATCTTTGGAACCTGACAAGCTAAAGGCAGAGATTGATTCGATGGCGGTTGATGGGTACAGCGTCGCGAAGATGCATTTTGCCCCCTTGTGGATCGACCGATTGGCCGAGCAGCCATTACTCACGTCCGTGAACGATGAACGGCTTGACACTCTGTTTGGAGTGCTCGAAGAAAGGCAAATCCCTGTCCTGATTCATGTGGCCGATCCGGACACCTATTACGCCACTCGCTATGCCGATATGGGTAGATATGGCACAAAAGACAAGCATATCGGGGAGTTTGAGGAGCGCCTTTCTAGAAACAGCAGGCTGCATTTTCAAGTGGCACACTTCGGAGCCCAACCCGAGCCAGAGCGGCTAGCTAACCTAGGCCGAATGTTTGACAGATACAGCAATCTGAGCGTTGACACGGGATCTGCACGTTGGATGGTGAGGGAGCTCGGTCGAAGCCCTATTCGAGCGAGGGAGTTCATTATCAAATACTCTGGCAGGGTGCTCTTTGGGACAGACTGCGTAGCACGCACGCTTGAGCGAGGTTACTACGAAGGTAGGTATTCCTCGGAGAGGTTGCTTTGGGAAACCAATGTCAGCGGTGTTCCGCTGCCCTTTGCTGACACTGATACGGAAAACAGTGGAGGCACATTCATCAATGGGCTGTCATTGCCGAAGAAGGTCCTTGGCAAGCTCTACTGGGAAAATGCACAGGCTCTCTATGGGTTCTGAAGCCCGGAGGCCCGTTCTTGGCGAACGAAGGTATTGGGTCCTAGCCAGAGCGCGCTACAATCTGTGTTGCCTCTTCACCAACACCACGTACATAGCTGCAAATGCAACCATGGCCGGCACCATGACGATCAGCGGATCTGTTCCGATGGTGTCTACCAGGTATCTGATGGTTTCGTTCGAGCCCCAATTGCCATTCGCGTCCCGTGCAAAGACATCCCAATCAATGCCGTCCTTCTGCCAGCTGAAGGCGATCTCATAGAACCTCGGGTGCTGTTACCTTCTGTCATCTGTACAGACCGATTGTGCCACTCGCCCTCAGAATGAGGCCTGAAATGCAGGGTGACGAATTCGGCCCCGTCTTCGTCGCTCACCCAGAACGACATACTATTGGTCACGTTAGGAAGAAGTGACCAGTATGTAGGGAGGAACACCCGGCCCCGGGTGGAGATGGCAACTCTATCATCGGCCCGTCAGGCAACGTCGCAATCGTTTGACCTGAAAGAAAGGGCGGTTCATATGCGTGTGCACCCAGAATGATGATTGGCGCAATCACGGACACCCTCGCTTGGAACATGCTGACACCCACATTCCAGCCTACTCGTACATTGAATAGTTGGCACCTTGAGTGAGAAGAATCTTGCTGTTTTGCAGAAACACTGACCTCTTCGGCTCGGTCATCAGTGTCTTCGCATATCTGCCACTCTGAATAAGTCACTCTATGCGTGAGCCGCGCTTGACAGAGTGTTTTCCTTTGGGCTTTTCTTTCTTCGTTGGTTTCTTCTGTTCCCCTTGACTTGGACTTGTCATGTAGTCTGTCAGTGCCATTTGACCTGGCTCAGCGAGCCTCCACTTTGTACCGTCGGGCTCTCGCTCGATCACTCTCTCCCGTTTCATGTGCCGCATGTGATATCGAACCGTCGCGGCCGAAAGATTCACGTCGTCGGCAACATCGTTCACAGAGGCCCAATCTGCTCCATCGAGTCTTCGGATTATGCTGCTACGACTAATCAATCCCCGCCTTACACTTCTAACCCAGTGCAGACGTGCTCTTTGATCGATACTCAAGAGTCATCCTCACCATCTTCGCATCCCGGGCGGATTGATAGCATTCTTGTGGCACATACGCTCACTCATGTCCTTGGCCAATCAGCGACAGGAAGGCCGCCGGCTCAGTCCCCTCGGCAATAGGTCGTACTCGATAGTCAGGGTAGCTATGGCTTAGTCGGGCCGCAACCCGCGTTCCCATGAGCTTATTCATGAAATCCGCCTTCTTTCCCCTCCAAAGGTAGACGACCTTGTTCTCATGGTCAATCAGCACAAGGACCTTGTCCGTTGCGGTGTGCTTGGCGTACTCCTCTGAGGGAATCATTCTCGCTTGGGCGTCGACCTCGAAAGCCTCGACCATTCTGCTAGCTCCGGGAGCCTTCCTCACTTGTCCATAGGTACCGCCACCCTTATGATTCTTTTTTCTATGGCTCACGCCCGCTGGTCATCCAGGGCCAATAATGCGGGACAAAAGGGCCCACACGTCATACATTAGCATAAATGCAGTGATGCTGTTCGTGCTTTGATGGTGTGTGCCTTGTCAGACAGCAGCCGCAGTGCATGGTTCGTAGACCGAGAAAGGAGGCGGGTAGAGCTCACCACAGATCAAGTTGTCACCTCTTTCCCACTGAACGCAATTCCCGACCCATTGTATGAGCCGATGGCAAGCGCACTCGATGGCGATCTTGACCCTCAGACCAAGATTCAGAATCTGTATGAGTCATCACTCATGAAGCCTGCCGTTTGCACATTGAATGCCGGCGGACCGTTTCCGGTCAATACAGCCACGAAGATTGTCCGGTTGACTCTCACTGATGATGCGCTCAACGATAAGCTCGACGACATGGAAGGGCAGCTTCTGGCGCTACAAGGGCGTCCCTTCAAGGAAACCCTTGAGGATCGCATTGAGATCTATAGGGACCTATACAGAGATGACATGAAGATTGACAGACTGCGACTGGGTGCTGTTGAGATGTTTCGGGACGTGACATACGCGAACATCCAACGCGACCCGAGGGTTGCCCTGAGCTTCTGTTGGACCCGGCACAATCAGCAGCCGGCGGTTGGCTACCAGATCAACTGTGTTGCCGAGATATCACGCCCCGGTGAGCCCTTCTACAGGTTCATGCGATGTCTAAGGTCACTCTTCTCATTCAAGTTTCTTGAGATGCGCGGAACCGAGTATGCTTGTGCCTACAAGTTCTGGGTGTGCGAAGCCAAGGAGAAGTCGTTGACACCCAAGCCCGGCTTTGTTCCGCATGAGCTCTAGTAGTTCGTAACTCTGAGCAAACTTTGAGGGAGTTCTTCTATTGAAGCAATGTTGAGTACTACCCCGTGTGCTGCCCTTGCCAAGGCGTCTGCTGAATCCGCATTGTGAGAAGTGGACGGCACGATTATTATAGTCCTGATCTCCTGCTGTCTGATCTGCCCTGCCAACTCCTCGCATGCGGCAAGATCGCTGAGATACATGTCTGTACTGAGTATGAGAATCTTCTCCTTTGCTCTTGTCTGCGTAAAGTCCTCAAGGGCAAGGCTCAGGGATTGCCTCGCGCCGGTGCCGCCTCCTGCTCTCACATCAAGAAGATCCCCGGCAACTTTCTCAACAGATACGCCGCGGTCCTGTATCCGTTTTACCACACAAGTTTCGCTATCAAACAGAACAACCCCAAAGTCGTCTCTCTGTACTGCAAAAAGCCCGGCCATGACCGACACTGCCAGCATTCCGAGCTTCTCTGGAGCGTCCATCGAGCCAGACTTATCTAGAGCCCAGAAGAACGCACGGTGACCCATGTAGGTTTCAGTTGCTAAGAAGTCGTCCGGGTTCAGCATCTGAAAGTCTGTTCTACCCTGACTCAGAAGGGACTCAATTGTCTCTTCAAGGTCTATGAGGTCCACCTCATCTCCAATTCTGAACGGCCTTACAGTGGGAGTCTCCATGAGTCCTCCTAACATGGATGATCCCATTATTTCTCGTGAGAAGCGCATTCCGAGGTCCACGAGGAGTTTCTTGGCTATCCGCCTGAGCTGTTCCTTCACGTCGTCGGGAATCTCATCGCGGTAGGTGTACCAGATTCTTACGACTTCCGTGGCGGGTCCACCGAGGAGACCGGCCATGACTCTGTCGGTTCTTTCAGACTTGGGAGGAATGGCTCTATCTTTGTCGCCGTAGGCACCACCAGAGTTCCGCACTGCCCCATAGCTACCTCGTCGGTCGGACAACAACCCCAGGGCCGCTAGGAGATTAACGTGCGCCACCGCTCCCAAGGCCGCCTCGTTGCTCCTCTCGTAGGCAATATCACCTAGCTGCCTGAGTTGAGCCGTCGTCAGCCCTGCAGAGGCCATTAGTTCATGAAGTCTCTCAAAGCTCGACACCCCTTGCTGAATCAGCTTCTTGATGACTTCAAAGCTTGGGTTCAGTAGCTCGAGTATCTCCTCCTCCGTCATGTCTAGGCGTTCGCCCGCCTGCTTGATTGCCTCAATGGACGGCCGTTTTCCGACGTTCGCACACGATCTGACTGTCTGGCGCAGGTGTGCCCCGCTCTGTGCTTGGCAGGCTGCCGCATCCGCGAGATGCTGTTCCATATCATCCCACTTCTCAGCAGTGGACCTGTCAGGCATCTTCTGGCGATGGGACTCGGCCTCCTTAAGCTTCTGGACAAGGAATTCGGCAGGAGAGGATCGCGATTCTGCGCTCTCAATCGCGGCCTTGGTCAGCTTGTCAACTAGGTTCTTCCAGCTTAAGCTGTCCATCGCACACCCAGCAAGCTGCTTGATGTCAACATTCCCAGAGGCGCCGGCATCGTACTGCGAGTCATATTCCTGCAGTACTTCCTCAGTCACATCCTTCCCAGTGTGCTTCCGTATGCTGCCCGCAAACTCGAATGAATCATCAAGACGATATGTGGTAGCTGCCGTCTTGATCAGGTGCGAGAGGATATCAGGAGTTCTGCCCAATTCGCTTGAATAGGATGACGCTTGACTGAGATTACCGAGTGTCTCCTGAAGTACCTCGTCCATGGCCTTCCGCTTCGCCTTGCTCAGTGCCTGCAGCTGTTCAACGTGACGTAGTGCCCTTGCCGCGGTAGAAGGATCCCTAGTCGCCAGCTGTGTGAAGTCGGCCATGACGTCGCGGCTCTTGTTGAGTGCCTTTGCGGCTAGCTTCTCGGCGGCGTTCTGGGTCTTGCACAGGTTTCCTAAGACCTTGAGGACCGCAGAGTTGGCGATGTCTCTGCTTGTCAGGTTCCCTGCTCGGTCGAGGAGTTCTGCGGCCGCATTTGACCTCAGTTCCTCGTCGCTGGAAATCCCTCTCAACACAATGTCGCCATCAGATAGGTAGTCATGAGCTGCGTTATACAGTGATGAGTCCTCTGCTGACCTGACTTGCTGAAGGTAGTCGTACCCGGCTTGCACGCGGTCCTTTCGGATTCTCTTTGCTAGATCTTGCTCCCAGCGAATTTGCTGTATTACAGCTTGAATCTTGTCAGCCCTCGCCGGGCTCTCCTGCAGCTCCGATTGCGGCTCTTCTTTTGTCTCTTCTCTTGTTCTGCCGAGGACCATGTCTTCTGCAATCAATCGCGCAAGTTCTTGGTCAGGGGGAAACGTTGTGCAAACGGCGGCATCAATGAAGTCATCGAGGGTCAAGCGACCCTGCCTGAGGTATCGACTGGAGAGCAGCTGTGGTATTGCTTGAGTCTGGCGTATGCTGGGTTTCGTCTTCGTTTCAGGGGAGTTGCGCAACCTTTTGACGAACTCGTACGCAAACTCGGGTACATTTGACAGGACAGGTTCAATGGTGGCAAGGGCTGTCATTAAGACTCAGCACCCTTCTTGCCCAAGACTGTGCGAACGAGCGCACTAACAGCTGGCTCGGCATCTATTCCCGGACGGAATCTGAGAGCACCTATCAATACGCTGGTCGCCGAATCAGAGAGTATCTTGTGCGTGACCTCGCCATTGTTATCTCTTGTTGCCATTTGGGCTGAGAGTCGCGCAATCGAGATTCCGGCACGAATCGACGCAGGCAATTCTATGTCCGGACTGACTCTTGAAGCCGAAACTAGACTGTAGACGCTATCAAGAACTGAGTCACTCAGCTTGTACTCGGGGCAGTTTACGCGTATTATCTCCAGTTCAGTTTCCTTGTTGGGGTATCCGAGTCTGATCCAGACCCTAATCCTGTCTCTAAAGGCTTCACTCAGCCTGTGAGCCCCGGCCATTTCTTCCGGGTTCATCGTGAGAACCGGAAAGAAGCCGTCATGCGCCTTGATTCTACCGAGTCGTTGAACGTTGACGGTGAATTCCTCGAACGGCTCCAAGAGAGTGTTTTGAACATACTCGGGCAGACGGTTCCCCTCATTGAGACCGAACACTCCTCCAAACACCATCGCCTTCAGCAGCGGTCCGGGCTCGAAGGAATCGAGGGTAAACCCCTTCGTCAGAACAAGCGCAGGGTTGAACGAGCCTATCAAGTGTGCCGGTCTTACTCCTTCATCTCCAGTGACCCATTGAAATAGCCTGTTTGTCTTCTCAGCGTAGGCCCGCAACAGGAGAGTCTTGCCCACACCTGGCGGACCGATTATCCCCGGTATCAGATTCGCGTTCTCGCAATCAGTGAGTATGTCCCACGCATCTTTGTATTGGTCCTTCACAACAATACGTACCTTTTCGCGCGATGCTGCCGCTAGGCGTTTCTGGAAGGCTTCACCAAATCCTTTTTCCTCATTCTCTGGCATGACCCTACCCCTGACGTATCTCAGTCTACTGCAGGCAGATTAAAACCCATCCGTCACTTCACCGGCTTCCGAGGTTTGTTTTCTTTTGGCGTCTGTAGATCCGCCAACCGCAGTCCGTTGATGCAGTTCTTGGGAATAGGCAAACAGTGCAGGTTGGCCGCCCGTATGCCAGAACAGAGTCGGGCTGTCCGATGGTATCTCTCCAGACATAGCCATTTGTATGAGCCCGACTCCAGCCTTTCCAGTGTACACTGGATCCAGCAGGACGCCTTCGAGTCTGGCGAACATCTCGATTGCCTTGCGCTCAGGGTCGCCCATGACCGCATATCCTTCACCGATGAACCTGTCATCGATTAATATTGCGGGCTTGAACTTCTCTACAAGTGAAGGGTACTCTCTCATCATTCTCTGAAGAAGATCGCGTACACGGGATGTCGCAGCGTCAGCACTGTCATACACATTCAGGCCTAGGATTTCTGCATCAAGACCCATCATGTGCTGCCCTGCAATCATACCTGCCAGTGTCCCTCCTGTGCTCGTGGCTACGATGATGCGTTCAGGGCTGAATGCTGCTCTGTCAAGCTGTTGTTTGAGCTCCTGAATGGCTGCTGCATATGCTAGTGATCCAATGGGCGTGGCGGCACCTGCTGGGACAGCATAGGGTTTCAACCCGAGTTCTTCAAGCGTTGTCACCACAGAGGCAAGTCTGTCATTCAGCGGGAGAAAGCCCTCATTTGGGAAGAACTTGATTTCAGCCCCATAGATAGCATCGAGCAGAAGGTTTCCTGTGTATTCATCCGGCTCTTCACCGCCAAGAAGCAGAACGCATCGCATACCGGCAGCCGCCGCCGCGGCGGCAGTCTGTCGGCAGTGATTGCTTTGCAGAGCTCCCACGGTGACGAGCGTATCACAACCTTGTTGCTTGGCATCTCCAATGACGAACTCAAGCTTTCTTGTCTTGTTACCGCCGAAACCGGGCCCAGTCATGTCATCGCGTTTTATCCACAGATTGTCAAGCCCCAGCTCTTTGCCTAGGTTTCTCATTGGGTGAAGGGGAGTTGGCAGGAATGCCAACCGGGTTCTCGGCAGGATATCGAACATGGCTAGTGGTGATGGCATGCAAACATGGATATCAAGAATACCAATAGGGCGGCCAGAGCCCGTTTCGGGACTTCCTACATGAGCTACATCCGACGCTTAAGAGGCCGTTCATGCATGGGTTGGTCAATCGGGGTCTATGGGAGGCGTCCAAAGAATCCCGAGATGAAGGCCAACAGGAGTGCCAGCAATATGATGACACCAACAATCTGGCACCAGCATTGACAGAACCTGTCACAACAGCCCTTTGGCTTCTCTACCTCCTGATGTTCCTTCTTTTCGGGGTAGTCTGTCGGCAGTGGAATCTCTGTCATTGTGGTCACTTTGAGATTTCTTGTCTATTGCTGAACAAGGTCGGACGTGAGGTTGGCAGTCTTATGAGACTATCTCCGCTGTGCTAGTATTCTTCGGCCGCTTCCGCCCCCTCTGTGATACTGAGCACAGTTCAGCAAAAGGGAGAAAAGGATTCCCGGTCTGGCTTCCATGTTCGTCATTATACTGTCTCTGAACGCAGGGAGATAATCAGGGCTTGAGCGGACAGATGGATACCATCCTCGATAGGCCTAGGGGTCTGAGACTGATCGGAATCACGCAGATGGCGTTCGGCTTCTTCGGGCTGCTAGCCTCGATAGGCCTCGTGATAGCATCACTAGTGGGCAATCCTTCTTTTCTGGGGATGGGCCTGCTGTATTCTGTAGTCATATTCCTATGTGTCGCACTCCCGTGCCTTGTCATTGGAAATTACGTGGACGACCTCCGCCGCAATGCAGTCCTCGCTCAGGTGGCGTACAGCGCTGTTGCGGCCATTGTCGCAGGGTATTTTCTGTACCTCCGTGGAGTATCCTATCATTGGACTGTCCCTTGGTTTGGGTTGGGGCTTGATGTTGATGTTGGCAATCTCGCTGTGCTCGTAGTTGTCACTCAAACGCTGTTTGTGCTCTACCTGGTGACCAAGTGGAAGAATGTTGCTCCTCCGCGTGGAGTCCACATTGAGCGTGACAAGAAGAAGGCGCGAATCCTGGAACAGGGTCTGGTACCATCGCCACTGCCAGCTGGGCTTGTAGCTAGCGATGGTCACACTTCCTTGACGGACGAAGCGACAAGAAAGATAATGGATGTCCGAAGAGTGACAACCACTGAAGGAATGGCAATCCTTTGCTCGAACTGTGGTGGCGCTACCCCTGTTGCGAAAGCTGAGAAGAACAATACTATCGTCTGTCAGTTCTGTGGAGTAAGATTAGGTCTCAGCAGTGTCTTCGTGCCCTGCGTCAATCACACGGAGTACTTGGCGGCAACCACTTGTGCTGTCTGTGGCGAGCATTACTGCCGAATGTGCCTCACTGCACAGGAGCCCCCAGTTGACGAACGGTGGAAGGGGTCCTCGGTGTTTCTGTGCCAGAGATGCTTTGAGGGCCGCTATCGACCTGCTGTGACCACTGCCTCCCTGGTCATACCTATCGACAAGCTGTTCTCAAAGGCAGGAACGAGATTCAGTAGAGTCGGATCACTCTACGGCAAGTTCCTTCGTGCATACGGACATATCATGAGATACGTCCTCCAGTTCGCAGCCAGAGCTGCCGCTTCTGTAGGCAAAGGCAGTCACGGAAATGACAACGCTGGAGCTGTGATCATAGCCATTATCATAGCCATAGTGGCAATTCCAGTCCTTGTCGGGGTAGCCATGTTGCTTGCAGCGATTGTCATCGTTCCTTTGTTGTTCTATGCGGGCCTCATTGGGGTGGCAATCGCGGCTGTTCGGATTATCAGACGAACCGATTTCCTTACTCTAGAAAGGGCTCGTCAGGAAGGTATTGTCTTACGCAGGCCTGCAAAGAAAGTCGAGTCTCCACTAAGAGAGGAGAGCAGACCTTGGGAGAACCCCCGCGAGTGGAAAAAGGAAGTCACCAAGGCTGAGCCCTTCATCAGGAGATAGGTGATTGATGATGTCCTCGGAAACGATCATGTGTCCCGTCTGCGGCGGAGCAATCCAAACAGTCTCTCCTGACAAGGTGAACAGATGCGAATTCTGTGCGAGCCCGGTCTTGGGCAGGAGGCAGAATCATGACTGTGTCAATCACCCCGGTCGTGTGGCAAAAGGCGTATGCAGCGTATGTGGAGACCTCGTCTGCGAAGAGTGTATCCAGTTACGGGTAGGAGACTATGGCGGCAAGCTATTCACAATTGCTAACTGTGGGAAACCTGATTGCGTTCAGGAGAGCAAGTGGGCACAGCCTCTCAATATTGAGTATCAGCGTTTGGCTAACATGGATTGGTCTGACTCGGTCGACAACTCTATTCTTCGTGTCACGGGACTAGGAGCAGTCCTGATGGTGGTCTTCGAGCTGGTTTTTGTGCTGTGTATGCTCTATGTCCAGTACTTCACATCGTGGGGGCTGACCACAGACCCTATTCCCAACATACCTTACTTCTTCGTAAGAGGCGACACGGTAGTTCTGTTCTGCATCATCGGCAATCTTTTGTCGGCTCTGCTGCTCCAGACTGCCCTTCAGGTCCATGTGCACGAAAGGCAGCTTGGCGCAGGCATACTCCTTATGTTGCTCTTGGTCACAGAGGTGGGCTTTCTGCTTGGCAGGGGTCTTCTCTTCAATCTCCGCTTCTATCCCAGTCTGTATCTGATCCCCTTCTTCCTAGGAGCATTTGTGATTGCCACACTCATGGTCTTTGGTGGGGCACTACTAGCGATAGGAGTCGGATTCAAGAAACGAAAACAGCTGAAGCGGGCTAGAGAAACCTTGGGCCTGTCAGGGCAATAGTCAGGTTTACCGACTACAACTCAGTGATGTCAAAGAGGTCTATGATCCTGAAGCGCTTGACGTCAACGAGCCCAAGGTCTGTAATCTTGAGCTCCGGTATGACCGGGAGCGATAGAAAAGCCATTGACATAAAGGGCTCCTCAAGTATGCTTCCCAGCGCGTGAGCCGCCTCCTTGAGCCTTACAAGATTGTCGCTGACATTCTCGATAGACTGGTCCGACATCAGACCGGCAATGGGAAGCGGGAGAGATTCAGTCACCGTTCCGTCGCGGACCACAGCGATTCCTCCCTGCATCCTGACAATCTGGATGGCAGCTTCGATCAGGTCGTGGTCATTCGTGGCCACCGCTACAATGTTGTGACTGTCGTGCGCTATGGAGGAGACCATTGCTCCTTCCTTGATTCCCACCCCTTTTACGAATCCAATGGCACGAGGTTTCGAAGCGTTGTGCCGCTCTATAATAGAAACTTTCACAATGTCACGGTCGATGTCAGGGACGACGAGCCCGTCAGAAACTTTTGCCTCCTCAATTAGCCGCTTCGTGATGATTTGACCCGGTATCATGCCAATGACATTGATACGACTTCCCCGTGCTTTGACTTGGAAGTCCTCGGGCTCAAGCCAGTGTATGTTCACAGACCTACGCAGTCTTGGCTGTTCCTGAATTCCGAATGTGTCAGTCATTTTGCCGTCCTTAGCAACAAGAACACCTTGTTTGAAGACCATTTCCACACCGATGTGTTGGAGCGAATCCAAGACGACAATGTCCGCATTGTAACCTGAAGCAACCGCCCCTACATACTGCAAACCATAGTGGCGCGCAGTCGACAATGTCGCCACCTTGATAGCCAACACCGGATCAACGCCCATCGCGACAGCGTTTCTGATCATGCTGTCGATGTGCCCCTTTGTTATTAGGTCGAGGGTGTTGCGGTCGTCTGTCACGAAGCTGCAAGACATTGCCGTCTGTGGTTGGATGAGACTAGCCAGGGCAGTAAGGTTCCTTGCCGTTGAGCCCTCTCTGATGTGTATGTGCAGTCCTGCGGCGAGCTTGCTTCTTGCTTCATCGAGAGTGGTGCACTCATGATCTGAAGAAATCCTTGCCGCGACGTAAGCCATTAGGTCTGTGCCTGAAACCAGTGGCGCATGGCCATCGATTCTCTTGCCGAGAGCAAGCGAAACGCGGATCTTCTCCAGTATCTCGGGGTCCTTGTACACGACGCCCTGATAGTTCATGGCTTCTGCGAGACCCAGCACGTAGGACTCTGTCATCAATGGCTGGATATCGAGGAAGTCTAAGGATACAGCGTTTGTTTCGAGCTCCGTTGCAGGCACACAAGACGGGAGCATTATGTAGACTTCCAATGGACCCCCGCGCATACTCTTGCTTACGTACATGATGCCCTCCATTCCAAGGACATTCGCGATTTCGTGAGGGTCGGCGATGACAGCCCCGGTTCCATGGGGAACGACTGCACGTGCGTATTCCATGGGCATGACCATTGAGCTTTCAATGTGCACATGGCCGTCTATGAATGAGGGGGCGACGTACTTCGCCTTGACGTCGATGACCTCTTTTCCAGCGTAGCTTCCTATTCCAGCAATGAAACCGTCGTGAATGGCAACATCACCCTCAGTGATATCACCAGTGAATACGTTGACAACGGAGGCGTTTCTGAGAACGAGATCTGCTCGCGTTCTCCCCGCTGCGACGTCAATCATGTGCTCAAGGGGGTAATGATCTGGACGTGTGAGAAACATCGGAGGTCACTGTATCTGAGTCGCAAAAGGTAGTGAAAAGGCTTGTCTGTCCTAGCTTGAGCCTCTTAGAGTTCCATGCGTGTGGTTTTTATTCCATATGCCTCAACATCCCCGAAACTTTGGCTTGCCCCCTGCTGCAGTTGTCGTCGAGATGAACCATTGTGAGATGGATACACAGGCGCCGGATCCGAAAGGACTCGCGGAGCATAGCACTTCTGGCTGTTTTCTCATCTATGGCTATTGTCCTTGAGATTGTGCCATGGCCCGGAGTCCTTGACATCCCTGTGCCAGGGGTGCTAGGATTCAACATCAACTGGAGCGGCATACCCGTAGTCATGGTGTTCTTCGGTCTTGGGTTCGCATACTCACTGATTTCGGTCGGAGCTATGTGGGCGGCGATAGCCTACCGCAATTTCACTGGAGCTGCGTTCAAGGGGCCGGCAGAGCTTTTTACCGTTCTAGGCCTGGTGGTGGCGAAGCTGGCGATGGCCAAGTGGAAACCCGGAAGGAAACTCTCGTTCGCAGCCTACACAGTGACTGCCTGCCTGTTCAGAGCTGTGGGCATGTATTTCACAAATATCCAGCTCCTTCCTGTATTCTATGGAATGCCGATTGAAGTAGCTGCCGTTGCGTCTACGCTCTATGTTCCTTGGAACATAGTTCAGGCAATCATCAACGTCGTTCTTGGTGGTCTGCTCTACTTCGCGATACCTGAGCGGCTTGCTACTGAAGCCGGTCTGGGTGACCAGGCAGACAGGCGTATCATCGAGGAACTGCCGCCAGACACCGCTGACGAAGGAGCACACGCCGAGCAGTAGGCTAACGAAGGGATGTGAGCAGAGATTTGGCCTCTTCGAAGCTTGAAATCATTCCAATAAGGGGTATTCGCATTGTCAAGATTGGCGATGATCTTCCGGCCTTGGTCGTTTCAGCGTTAGAGAAGAATGGTATCAGTCCCAAGCTCGGTGATGTCCTTATTGTCACGCACAACGTAGTGTCGATTGCGGAAGGGCGAGTGTTCTCTCACTCAAGCATAGTCCCGTCTGACAGGGCCAAGCGAATCGCTCAGGCCACAGGCCGCACCCCAGAGAAGGTCGAGGTCGCGCTTCAGGAGGCGAAGGAAGTGATTTGCGAATTGCCCGTTCTGATGACTAGAACAAAGCATGGAATCTTGACCGACTTCTCAGGTGTCGACCAGAGCAACGCCCCACTCGCCACGTACATCGCTCTCCCGGTCGACCCTGATGGAACCGCCCATCGCATACATACTGCTGTTACAAATCACTTCGGGGTCCACCTTCCAGTCATCATCACCGACACCCACGGGAGACCATGGCGGCTTGGTGCAGTAAACATTGCGATAGGTGTTGCAGGTATGTCTCCTTTCTATAGGAACGCAGGAAGAACGGACCTCTACGAGCGTGAACTGAAATCATCACTTGTGTGTCTGGCTGATGAGTTGGCAGAGGCGGCAGAACTTGTCATGGGCCAGGCAAATGAAGGGATTCCCGTAGCTATCATCCGGGGAGTGCAGTATGAGCCAGGTCTGGGCAATGCGACTAGTATACTTAGGAATGAATCGGATGACCTCTTCCAGAAGACTCGAGACTCATCGAAAGCCGAAGGTTAGTTCGGTCTGCATCTTGCCGATGCAGAGGTGACAGTCGTTCTGGCTAGTGTGCTGGCCAATGTACACGACTGGCTTCATCACAGAAACGCTTAGATTGAACGTTATCGGGTGAGTCGTTGGGTATTTTAGTGGTGAGCAACTCTGGCCGTTTTACAGGCCCAATTGTCTTCTCCGCCGCAGGAATTGGACTGGCAATCATCGGGGTCACATCTTGGGCCCTACGCTTCAACCATGATAGGCCGCTGTATGATCTTGTCAGGATTGTTCCCGGCAAGGTGCCCACAGATGCACTGGCAATACTAATCGCGGTTTTGCCGATATATGCCATCTTTTTCCTCCTGCTTACCGTTCCCATTGCATCACTAATGCTGTTCTTCAACAGACTCCTGAAGGCTCCATCGTTCACGCAGAGCATAATGAAGTTAGGCGAGCAGTTCAGCGGACGCGCAATGATCAAAAGAGCCTTCATGCCGGCTTTGTTTTCACTCTCCTTTGGAGAACTGATAGTCAGCCTGCTGCCCGGTTGGTTGTTCAATGACCCGGGCATAGTGGTTGGCGGCGGCGGGACCGTAATAGAGGCCATCGCCCCTCTCATGACCACCCTCGGAGCACTAATCGTTCTGCCCGCGGCACTGGCCTTCTATGCACCAACTTGGCTTCTTAATGACGCGGGCGTCGTGTCGCACCTGAAGCCTACGCTGCTCGAAAACCGTCGTCCTCCTGACACTGAAGGTGTCGGACGATGGTACAGCAACTTCATCAGCGGGTTCGCAATGCTCGGATTTCCCATATCAATGGCCTACCGGTACTTTTACCAAGCCTTCTTCATCATGGGTGTGCCTGTCACCCCGTTTACCGTGTTTCTGAGTGTCTTCTGGACTGTTGGTCTTCCTTTGTTGGTGGTGTCCTTCGTCGTTCCCATAGTCATGCTCAATGAGGTAATGCTAGGACGGACAACTAGGGCGATTCGGCGAGTTGCTAGATCGATGGGTGCACGTGATGTTGAGCCTGAACGGGTGAAAGAGGTTGGTCAGCAGGCTCCTCAGTGAGTTCTCCTACGACCTGCCTCGTCTGCCAAGGGGCCGACAAGAACACAACTGACTGCGGCTTGGACTTCTTGTCCACATGGATATAGCCCGACTGCGCTAAACACTTGGCAAGCCTCTGAACCTTTGGCTTCGTCATCCTCATCTTCTTTGACAACACATCGTAAGTCGAGCGCCCTTCTGTCCTTATGACGTCGAGCAGTCTGAACTCCGGGACGGTTAACAGGGCGGACCTTAGTAACTCGTTTTCTCTGCGGAGTGAGTTCTCATCGCCAGACAAGCTTCTAGCTACGGTGTCACGCAAGTCTAGAATCTCTTCCATCAGCGAAGCTCGCTCTGATTCGAACCTGCCGATGATTCCGTTGGACGCATGAATAAGCTCAGAGCTAAGGTCACACCCAAGCCCGTCTAAGGCCTCTCGAGAAGCCATCCTCGACTCGCCTATCACGCCGGCGAGGTCGGACGAGTCAAGCCATTGATTATTGACGAGCGATCCGAGCTGAGTGAAGTATGTGTCAAGCCTCTTCATCCATTGGTCCTTGATGTCTTGAAAGACCCCGGCTATCTTGAGCGTCAATCGGGCGGCCGCGTCATCAGATTTGCTCATTGAGATGTGTCCGTGCTTTCATTCAACATGAGTGCGTGTATCACACAGGTAAGACCGTACGGCGAGTTCATTCTGAGGACTTGGGCTCAGTTAGAGAGGCATTTACTGTGAGTGTGTCCAGTCTATCCACAAGGACAAAATCGAAGAGACTCCGAGTAACCCTTGACTTCGCGCCGCTGCCACCTATTCCTCTTCTTTCCCGAGTCTTCAGTCTGAAACCTGCATCAGCAAGCGCATGCGCCACTCTGTCGAGGTCGGCGACAGGTATCCTGCTCCTCCCTTCGCCCAGAGCAGACAACACAGAATGCCCATATGACGTAAGCTTGAGGTCGCTGATGTCTGCCTGGCCTCTGTCGAGTGGAATAACCACTGATTCCATTTCTTCCTGACGGAGATGTATGATTCGGTCAGCCAACTCTGGCTCGCCGAGGGCCAGCAGAGTCTGCACATCTATGAACAGGGTAGGTCCCATTCTCTTCACCTGAGACCGAATTATCCCAATCGCGCGTTGAAGGAGAGATTCTTTGAGTTTCGAGAAGTCTGAACCGCAGTCTTCCGCGGGAATCAAGAGAGTCGGGTCTCCATCGTATCCAGACAGATAACCCAGCCCAAAACCTTCAAGCAAGCCCTTCTGAGCGTGGAACCAATGCCCCGGCGCAACTCTCGACAGAATCGCATCCAGCCGTTTCCTCAGCTGTCCAGTCCCTGCCCGCTTCGCTTCTGACTCGTAGTCATAGGCGGTCAGCTTCGAATGGTGTACACATGTCATCCATCTCAGCACTGGAGGAATTATCGCCCGAGGAGCTGAAATGATTGGATCTCGCATTTGCAGTGCTTTTGCTGCTGCGATGTACTTGAGTGCCGGGTCAACTCTCAGCTGTACGTCGCCCCTAAGCTCAACATGAGCCAGAGTATCCAGCCAGAACAGAGGAGAGACATCGAGCGTTTCAGTTTTCGCCCGGTTGTCACTTTCATGACCAACCCGAGGGAAACATGAATCAGTCTGATCCTTTTCGCGTTGCATCCTCCCAACAATGATTCTTGACAACTGCTTGCAGTCTTGCAAGGGGTACAGGTTCAGGTTGTCTATCGGGTTACCACTGAAGTCAAGTTGGCGGACTCTTGAGCACTGTGTCAAGGGAGTGACATCGAGGGTCGTGATACCATTGTCCGACAGGTCGAGTTCTTCCAGTGATGCACAGTGACTGAGAGGCCTGAGGTCGATTGAATCCAGCCTGTTCCCTCGAAGCGAGAGTGACTGTAGTCGTGGGCAGTGTCTGAGCGGCTCTAGGTCAACGGTATCTAGACAGTTGCCGTACAGCCAAAGTAGCTCCAGATCTTGGCATCCTGCAAGTGGGCTGAGGTCTATGCGGGCAATACCTACACCACCCAGATATATCCTGTCAGTTGGCACTTGGACTGAACTCACTTCGTTGTTGCCATGCAGTGTAGCAAGCGTAACCGTGTCCAATGGGGAAACCTCAGGCGCAGACTTCGTGGATATATCCCGTCGGGGAAAGCAGTGCGGCCAACCCGAAGAACGTACAACCAACGCGACTCGATGGCCACGACGGCAGGTGAAACCTGCTACTCTCATGTTCTTTTATCCTTTGACACATATCTGGATGTGGGCAGAGAACAATACTGGCCGGCATGTGTGTGTCTGATTTCGAGTTAGCGTGCGTCTAGTAGTCCATTGAGAGATCGAACTTGAACCTACCCGGTGAATGTGGAATATCGATCACGGTCCAAACGATATTTCCGTCCGTGTCATACTGAACCTTGCTGCCATCGATGGTTAGCCTCAGTCTTTCTGTTCGCCAACGTCTAGGCACCAGAATCCGAAGGCGAAAGCTGTCTGGAGAATGAATCGCATAGGAACCCCTGATCCTGGAGTCACCAACGGCGTACTCGAAGACCGGTGTTCGGACCTCGAATGCTGCAAAAGGAAGACCTGCAGGGAATGAGATCCCCTCAATGTCTGGCTCGACCATCATCTTGAGGAGTGCCAGCAGGTAAGTCGCATGGAGATTAAGGTTCATAACGGGGAAATCTGTGGTCGGGGTTGCGAAGTTGTAGTAGGTTTCTCCGGGTCGCTTGGAGTATGAGGCGTTGAATGCATCAGGCCCGCTCCATATTCCAGGCCACAGGTTGGGGTAAGCTTGTGAGTGGTGCTGCATTGAGTTCTTGACCAGCGACTGCCAAGCGAACTCCCGTGAGTACATGCTGCAACCCCAAGCCAGCAAAGCACTCATGGCTGGCCATGTGCCTCCATTGACGTCGCACCCTCTCTCAAGATAGCCTGCAAGAGTTCTGTAAGGCGGGTAGACAAGAAACTGACCCCAGGTCGAGGTTTCGTCGAGTCTGTGAGAAACGGTGTGAATCACGCGCTTTGCCTGTTCTTCAGACAACACTCCAGAAATCAGAAACCAAGTCAGTGGCTCCAGAAAGATGCTCTTGTTTCCAATTGGCAAACCTGTGCCATCCCAGCCACGGTAGAACCAGTAACCGTTCCACGAATCAAGACAGGCTCCTTTCAGACTCTCACATGTTGCAGTCAGTCGCTGGGCTCGTCCCCTCTCGCCCCGCTTAGTGAGAAGCGAAGCGATTCTGGGCAGGATGTAGAGAGCAAATGCAGAGTTGAACATCGACTCCCCTTCACCGAGAAACCTGCGCCTATTCCTAACCATCGTTGAGATCCCGTCGTTCCAGTCGCCGTCGCCGGCTCGCAGAAGGCCATGCTCTCCCAGTCCGACTCGGTCCAGCAGGTAATCAAGGGCAAGAAGTATCCGCACATAAACAGACGATTCCAGTCCGGCTGACCTAGGATAGAATGGGATCCGTTTCTCTAGGAAATCGAAGTCGCGCGTCGCAAAGACATACTCTGAAAGCCCCCAGAGAAGAAAGAGGTACAGGTCGGATGGCCTACTGTGAACAAGGGCGCCCCCCAGCATACCGTACCCCTGGGTCATGTACGCCAGCTTTCCATCAGACGTCATCATCCGCATGACATACTCGAGCGTCTCTCGTGCAAGGTCAGGAGCTGTGTATGTTGCAGCGATCGAGAAGAGAACCATGTCACGCGGGGCTCCCTGCAGTCCCTGCAAGTAGTAGTAAGCACCACCTTGCGGCAGGAAATGGTTCTGGAAGTACTCATCGTAGAGGGCCGAGCTTCTGAGATAGTAGGAGTGCCATTTGGTTTCCCTACTAGTCCAGTCGTAGCTAGCGTCAGCGACCTTCATGTCTACGAGGTCTTCCTTCCATGCAGTGACGCAGTCGGACAAGAGTGGAAACTGGAGTGAAGACTCGCGAATAGGCGAGAGATTATGACGATACCTCTTCACAATGTCAGAAACCGCTTCCTCGGACGCATACCCAAACAGAAAGGACTGCCTGCTCGACTCTCCGGGTTTTAGAGAAGTCTTCAGGGAAAGACTCAGGCAGGGCTGGTCTCGACGAGTGAGAGGCCGTGAGAGGGTATCATCACAATGAGTATGGTGGAGTTCAGCCAGTAGCGATTTGACCGAGGTCTGTGGTCGCACCGACGGATCACTCAGGCAACTCAGAAAGAGTGACTCTGGATAGAAGTTCGCAGAAGCTGGATTGCCGCGTGCGGGCCGCGCTCCGACATACACTGGCTTGAGCAGGACTGTGCCTTCATCCAGCGTGTACCTTGTCTGGAATGCGAATCTTGACGAATGCGAGTCTCTGACTTGTTCAGGAGCAAAACCGATGAGATATTGTGCAGTCTTCAAAACATTGCCCATGACATTGAGCATGCGGCTTGGGCCAAACAATACTCGTTTTCGATCAGAATAGATGAGAGAGCCAATAATGCTGCGTAGGTTTACGCCCCAATAGTCTCGGAGGATGAACTCCTTGAGAGAATCGGAGTTGTTTACTATTGCTAGTTCGGACAGGACCACGGCATCGTCCGAACGCGGTGCAAAGATCACATGATCGAGAATCAAACCATTCTTATTGGTGACCTTTCGGAAGTAGCCAGTGCCAAAGACGCGGCGCATTCCTGTAGCGTGTTTCTGGGTCGAGTACAGATCACTCCAGGAACTCAGTCCATTGCCAGCGCACTGAATGATTACGATCCCACCAAACCCGAAGGGCCTCTTGGTGTCCCTCTTCACTAGCCACTGAGGGCCGCGAGAACCCTCCATGACCTCGACCGTACCATCATTATGTGCCAGAATGTTGAGGCGATCATTGCCCAGCTGGTGCCAATGGTCCCGTGACGAACCATAGGTTGTCGTGTAGGCCGCTTTAGGGTCTGATACGTGGTCACATGTGTATTCGTAAGCAGGAAGACCATACTCGTCTGTGAACCAGTGCCCGAAGTGGCCTCCGTCGGTCATCTTTGCGAAAAATGGCTGTACATTGGAACGTAATGAACCTTGAGTGAGGTGCATGCCTGTCATGGAACTGACGCTAACCATCTAGGAATCGCAGTCATAAACGCCAACGAACCCAAAGTGATCACAGGATGTCAGTCCTCAATCTGAGCTAGGGCTTTGGCCAGTTTCTGCTTCTCTTCAATGCCTGCCAAACGATGGATCATGATTCGTTGCGCCTGAGGGGAGCCTGCACCATGCATCGATTCTGTCAGGTATCCTACTGCGGCTCGTCCTAATGTGAGGTTTTCAATCAACCTGAGCATCTTGATCCGATTCACTGTTTCGACGCCTTCGGCGCCAGCCAAGTACTTCTCGATTATCGTTCTGGTCTGCGGGTTGTGCAGCTCACGAGCGCTCGGACATGTCACAAACAATCCGCCAGCTATATCCTGAAGCAGGCGCGCTATCTCGAATGGAAACCTGGTCACGTTTTGCTTGCAGACATTGGCCAAGAGAATGTCAACAAGGTAGTTACCAGCTGGGGTCTGAGTACCGCAGGCCGAGCAAGCCATGCCGCAGGCATAGAGAGTTTCGTTGAGATGAGTCATCTCTGTGATCTTGTCTCGAATGTGAGATGCTTGGAGAACGCCATTGTACTGCGCAATCGTTGCAGCAGCGCCGATGAGAATGTCGCCAACACCGACTTTGCATCCGCCGTAGCTCTGACGATGGTAGGCGGCAAAAGACTCTACGAGACGGGGAGTGAAGGTGGTTTCGCCATCCATGAATATCCGTTCGTTGGGTACGAATACATTGTCGTAGACCACCAAGCACTCTTGTCCCCCATAGACTGGGTTCCCGCAGTCGATGTCTCCTTCTGGGCTCACGTCAAGCCGGCGCTGGTCGGAGGACTGGCGTCCGTAGTAGTACGTGATACCATGAGCGTCTGCCGGAACCGCACAACAGATAGCGTAGTCATGGTCATCCTCACGCATATTGAGTGTTGGCATTATAAGATGCCCATGAGAGTTGATGGCCCCGGTCTGATGCGCTTTGGCCCCGCGAATCACCACACCGTCCTCGCGTCGCTGCACAACATGAACGTAGATGTCCGGGTCCACCTGCTCGGATGGGCGCTTGCTTCGATCTCCCTTAGGGTCAGTCATTGCTCCGTCGATTGTCCAGTCCTTTCCCTCTGCAAGCTTGACATACTCGATGAATCGTTCGTGATAGTTGGTACCGTGTTTCTTGTCAATCTCGTGAGTGGTCAAGAACACCGAATTGAGAGCATCCATACCCACACATCGTTGGAAGCAAGTCCCACACTTCTGGCCAATGAGGCGGAGCATCTTCACCTTGGTCTGCAGGTCCTCAGTGCTCTGGTGGAGGTGACAGAACCGATTGATTGTGTTCCCTGTCAGGATTGATTTCGCGGTCATCAGGTCGCGATACTGGGGATCGTTGGCAAGATCATAGGTCAAAGCGACAGAGTTGATCGATGCTTTGATGATGGGGTGGTCTACTGGATTGTCGACTCTCTCCCCGTAAAGAAACACCGTGATAGGCTTCCTCTTACGAAGACTCTCTCGATAGTCGTTGCCAGTCATCAATGCCAAATGCCATCACTTCCCATACGCCGACTGAAACGAAATAGGATTCGGGGTCCGTTTTGAACGTGATAGGTACTGCAGATGATGCTCTTTAGTGTTGCATTCTATACGTGTTCTGAACAGGCACACGAGTTGAGCTGCAATTCGACTCAGAATCGCGGTGGAATAACGGGCCTGATTGCCCGTTTCTCCGGGGCGCCAGCAGATCTTGGGTTAACTCTCTAACCTTTTTATCCTCTGGCGTTCCTATTACTGGAGGCAGTATTCGGTTTCAGATGACAGGACGTACTGACAATGGGATTCGTTGTTGACTTGGCGCAAGACTGGTACGAGTACGAGAAAGCTTGGACCGCTTGCATGCAGAATCACTACTGGTTTAAAGAGCCGAGAATATTGGACTTCAGGAGAGACGAGGAGCTGGCTGAACAGGAACAGGATTTCGGCCGCGATGACCGCGCGTTTCTGATTGCGCGGCGAGAGGACTCTCAAGACATAGTAGGCGTTCTTGGACTGAAGGTCGCTGCACACAGTGGAGTGATCAGGCGATGGGAACCCTCTGTTGTCGCCTCTGAAAGGAGTACTCGCGTCGGCGAGATTCTACTGGGGGAGGCTCTCAAGCTGCTGGGAAAGAGAGGAGTCACGAATGTCACATCGGTGATGAAGTACCCAAAGGAGTTGGAGCGGGAAGTGAAGTGGTATGCAGACCTCTTCAAACGCCAAGGCTTCGAGATGCCAGTTCCGCCGGCTGCGCAACTCATTGCCGACCTCCGCGACTATCGAGTGGCCGAACGTTCTTCTCCAGGAGTCAAAATCGTCACCGCAGAGAAATACGATGACCAGAAACTCGCAGAGATCACAATCAAGGCGTTTACCTCAACGCCCGAAGACAAGCGGATTCACGGCCACTACCCTAGTGTCACAGTCCCGAGTGAGGCTCTGAGGACCATCCAAGACCTGAGAGCCGGCAGACTAGGTCAAAGCCCTCCCGAGATGTGGAAAGTTGCGCTTGTCGGCAATGACGTTGCGGGAATGACCGGAGCTTTCATCCGCGTTGAGCCGTATCAACCCAAAACGGGCGTGCTCGGTCCAGTGGGCGTCCTTCCCGAGTTTAGGAAGAGAGGTATTGGTTCAACCCTTGTGATATCAGCCCTCCAGAGCATGAAGAAGCAGGGTTGCGAGTATGCACTGGTCAGCACTCCTCAAGAGAACAGCGCTGGCATAGCTACGTATGTCAGAGGTGGATTCTCTGACCTCTATAGACAAGTGACATTCGAACGAGTCCTGTCCAAGTGAATCATCCCTCGGCCTGTGTCATTGCTTTCCCCGTGGAAGTCCGTTGAGCAGACGTCATAAGTAATACACATAGAGTTGCAGACTGAACGCCGTTGCTGTTTCCTTCGGCATCATTCGTTTCACCCCAAGAACATGACAGATGTCATAGCGGCGACGATGAGTTGCTTTCTACATACTGCTGACGTACTTGATGTCTAATATCCTGGATGTCTTCCTCATACGAGATGAGAAAAGGATGCTGCGGGCCCGAACAGTTAATAGGATGACCATGGTCTGTGGATGCGCATAGCCTCAGTTGGAGAATGTAGGCTTTGGATCTCGCGGGCACACTTGTTGTTGTCGTTTTCGTGATCACATATGCAGCGATAACCTCGGAGAAGGTCAATCGCACTGCGATGTCGCTCACTGGAATGGCAATCGTGGCAATCATCCTGCGGATCCTAACAGGGACTACATTCGAAGAAATCACCCATCACATAGGATGGTACACAGTCCTTTTCGTCACGGGTCAAATGATTATCGTTGCTGTGTCGCGAGCTTCAGGTATGTTTCAATACCTTGCATTGGCCCTCGCCAGACCGACTCGCGGCAATCCACGCCGCCTCTTCATTACCCTTATCGTATTCGTGTTCTTCATCTCTCTATTCTTCGATACAACATCCACAATGGTGATCATCGGACCCCTGACGATTGAAGTGTGTAAGGCCCTGGGTATGGACTTCAAGCCTCTACTTATTTCAGAGGCCATAGTTGCCAACTACGCCTCCATACCGTCAGTGGTCGGGGATGTGCCCAACCTCGTAATAGCTGGTGTGACAAGAATCAACCCCGGATTCCAGTTCGTCGCTTTGATGCCGCTCTCCTTCATATTCCTCGCGTTATCACTGCCGCTGATGCTTCGCTATGCAGAGCGCTCTCTGGAAGGACAGGACTTCGCAAAGGCCGAAGAGCTGTTCAGGGTTAATCCCGCGTCACTAGTGCGGTCCCGCATCGAATTCTACATGTCCGTTGTGGCTATGATAGTCCTAATCTTGGCCTTCACGATAGGAGTTGCCGAGGGCGTGGAAGCTAGCTTGGTGTCGATTGGCATCGCTGGAGTGATGCTGCTCGTCACTCGACATGACGTCGACATGGTCCTGCGCCAGGTGGGGTGGGGCACGGTCTTCTTCATCATCGGTCTTTTTGGGATTGTTGCGGCTCTTGAGATTACCGGAGTCATCGCCGATATTGCCGCTTGGATGAGCACAGTCGTAGGAACGGACAAGGCACTAGCTACACTGTTCATGTTCTGGATTCCAGGGTTGGTGTCCTCTGTTGTCGACAATGTGCCGATTGCCGCTCTGTTGTCACCGCTTGCCGTCGAATTCGCAGCGATGGGCCCGGTGGTCCCTCTTGCATTGGTTACTGGTGTCAACATCGGAGCATTCATCCTGCCCGTAGGCTCTCCTGCAAACATAATTGCCCTTGCGCTATCAGAAACCGAGGGAGACCCGATTGGCATGGTCGCCTTTGCAAAGGCAGCGACGCCGATTGCCATCCTCATGATGCTTGTGGGCACAGGCTGGTTGCTTATGTTGTCGTTCGTGTTCGGCTAAGATGATGACAGTCGATGATTCGCACAGAAGAAATTCCTTCACCATGATTGAAGGAGCAGCCACTCACGGGAA